>OFMQ01000011.1_pt1 | contig 143359 bp, 127 predicted proteins | sample 1541851 | NCBI WGS metagenome assembly OFMQ01 (sample SAMN04209227, study PRJEB22552) | human gut metagenome | biome: gut; material: feces | host: Homo sapiens | place: USA: Oklahoma | reverse complement strand
GGGCTTGAGTATCGGCATACACTGCGCCCCTCGCGGCACAGCCACTGCACGCAATCTTACTCAAAATACGTTGAATCATATCACGCACATTGACTGCCCCGCGAAGGGCTTGAGTATCGGCATACACTGCGCCCCTCGCGGCACAGCCACTGCACGCAATCTTATTCAAAATACGTTGAATCATATCACGCATATAGCGAGCCTTTTGCTCCTTTGCGTATCTCTGCGGCGGTTTGTGTGCGGCGATAATCGACCTTTAAATTAATCCCCGACAGGAGTGAAAAATATGAAAATTGCAGTTCAGCTTTACAGCCTTCGAGACATTATAAAGGGCAGCGGCGAGGCGCTTCTTGCCATTCTCCCGAAGATAAAGGCTCTCGGCTATGACGGCGTTGAATTTGCCGGATATTTCGGTGTTGATGCGGAGACTCTGCGCGCGGCGCTCGACTCCGCCGGGCTCGTCGCCGTCGGTACACACATCGCCATTGAGAGCTACTCGCCCGAAAACTTCGACGAAACAGCGGCGTTTTGCCGCACTCTCGGCATGAAAACCATGGGCATGGGCGGCGCCGACCACGAGACTCCCGAGGAGCTCAAGGCGACCTGCGCCGAGCTGAAAGCGGCGGACGAGCGGGCGGCAAAAATCGGCATGAGCGTCTATTATCACAACCACTGCTCGGAGTTCGAGCCGATTTCCGACGGCGTTATTCCGTTTGACGAGCTGAAGAAAGCCGCTCATCTCGAGATAGACACCTATTGGAGCTTCGTCGCCGGCCGGGATAACTACAAGCTCATCACCGAAAACCGCGACAGGATAGCTCAGCTCCATGTTAAGGACGGAATAGGCCACACTCCCAAGGCTCTCGGCGAGGGCGAGTGCGATATCCGCGAGGTTGTCCGCGCCGCAAAGGAGATAGGCTTGGAATGGCTGATAGTTGAAAACGATGACCCCGTGCCGAACGGTCTTGACGACATCGGCAGGAGCATAAAATATCTTAAATCCATCATCTGATTTTTAAAGGAGAGATAAAAAATGAAGTTAGGCGTATTCACCTGCCTTTTAGGCAATCTTCCGCTCGAAGAGGCACTCGGTTATTTCAAATCCAAAGGTCTTGAGATGGTCGAGATAGGCTGCGGCGGCTATCCCGGCAACTCCCACGCCGACCCCGACACCCTGCTCGCCGATCCCTCGGCTCTGAGCACCTTTAAGTCCACCGTCGCCGACAGCGGCCTTGAAATAAGCGCGCTCAGCTGTCACGGCAACCCCATCCACCCGAACAAGGCCATAGCAGCCGACTTCGACAGGACGATAAAGAACACGATTCTTCTCGCCGAAAAGCTCGGCATTCATCAGATAAACACCTTCTCCGGCTGCCCCGGCGACTCGGAAAATTCGAAATATCCCAACTGGGTCGTCTGCCCCTGGCCGAATGACTTCTCCGAGATACTCGAGTGGCAGTGGAACGAGGTTCTCATTCCCTATTGGACAAAGACCGTCGCCTTCGCCAAGGAGCACGGCGTTGACAAGATAGCCTTCGAGCTTCATCCCGGCTTCTGCGTCTACAACACCGAGAGTATGCTCAAAATACGCGAGGCCGTCGGCCCCGAGCTCGGCGCAAACTTCGATCCGAGCCACCTCATCTGGCAGGGCATGGATCCCATCGCCTGCATAAGAGCGCTCGGCGACGCTATCTTCCATTTCCACGCCAAGGACACGAAGATAGACAAATATAACACCGCCGTCAACGGCGTGCTCGACACTAAGCCCTATGCGGACGAGATCCACCGCTCATGGATATTCCGCTCCGTCGGCTACGGCAACGACTACGCATATTGGAAGGACATGATCTCCAACCTGCGCATGGTCGGCTACGACTACGCCATAAGCATAGAGCATGAGGACTCCCTCATGAGCCAGGACGAGGGTCTTTCAAAGGCCGTAGACTTCCTCAAGGACGTTCTTATAACCCAGAACACCGGCGATATGTGGTGGGTGTGATAAGCTTTTTTGCGAAATATTTTTATATCGGGAGTATACAAAACAATGGATAAAAGTAAGAAAATAGGCTTTGCCGTTATAGGCTACGGCGGAATGGGCAGCTGGCACGCATCGACCTGCGTCAAGGATTTCAAGGACACCGCGGAGCTCATAGGCATCTATGATATCAAGCCCGAGAGATGCGCCGCAGCCGAGGCCGACGGTATTCACGCCTTCTCCTCGCGCGAGGAGCTGCTTGCGGACGACAGAATTGACCTTGTCACCGTTGCAACGCCCAACGACGTGCATAAGGAGATAGTCATAGCCGCCATGGCGGCAGGCAAGAACGTTATCTCCGAGAAGCCCGTGGCGCTCAGCCGCGAAGAGCTCGAGGAGATGATAGCCGCGTCCGAAAAATACGGCAAGCTTTTCACCGTCCACCAGAACAGACGCTGGGACCCGGACTACAAGTGTGTCAGAAAGATTCTTGACGACAACGAGCTGGGTCGGGTGTTCCGTATCGAGTCCCGTGTTCAGGGCTCTCGCGGCATCCCCGGCGACTGGCGCAATCAGAAGGTGCACGGCGGCGGCATGGTGCTCGATTGGGGCATCCACCTGCTCGATCAGGCTCTGTGCATCGGCGAGGGCAGAAAGCTCATCTCCGTCTATGCGGAGCTCACAAACGTTACCAACGAGGAGTGCGACGACGGCTTCAGAGCCACGCTCATCTTCGAGGGCGACCTGTCGATGTATGTCGAGGTCACTACGAGCAACTTTATAGAGCTTCCCCGCTGGTATATACTCGGCGAGAACGGCTCGGCGGTTATAAACGACTGGGAGGTAAACGGCGAGATAGTCAAGGTCTCCGATTGGGAGAACCGCGACGCGGTGCCGATCCTTGCGGGCATGGGGCTGACTAAGACCATGGCTCCGAGAACCGACGATACCATAAAGCGCTACAGCCTGCCCGAGGTCGACTCGAGGTGGACGCAGTTCTACGAGAATGTTTTTGCGACTCTCCGCGGAGAAGAAAAACAGCTTATAACCCACGACCAGCAGCGCAGACTGCTCAAGCTCGTTGACGCGATATTCGAGAGCGGAACCGAGAACAAGGTCGTTTTCTTCGACAAATAAAGCACATAAAAAACAGCCTGCCGCCGCGCAGCGAAAGCCGAAAAACTCTTGCCGCGCGGCGGTCTTTATTTTTAGCAGAAAATCCACGCCGAGCCTGTTTGGGTGCGGAAACGGTCGAATCTCCATGCGAATTGCACAAAAACACCTCTGAGATTTTGGGTATAATAATCAAGAAGTAGAGATTTGTGAACAAAAAATGAAAATTTGCTTTTTTCGATTGACTAACGGTCATTTTTGTAGTAAAGTATCATACGCAAAAGAAAGTGACCGGCGGTCAGTAAGGAGGCGAGCCTATGCCGACGGTTGAGGAAAACAAGAACGAGAAGCGCTCGAAGCTTATGAATGCCGCGCATTCGCTCTTTACGAGCGGCAGTGCGCTCAAGCCCCCGACGATAGACGAGGTCGTCAAGCTGGCAGGCGTTGCAAAGGGTACGTTTTATCTCTATTTCAAAGATAAATACGAGCTTATGGATCAGCTCTTTTTGAAAAAGCTCGCCGAATGCGTCAATTCCGCGCTCTTTAAAACGCGGCAGCATTTTGCGGGGCGGCAGACGGACGACGCGGAGCGGGTGAATACCTTTCTCGATAACGTCTTTGTGTATATCGAGGAGAACAAAGCGTTTTTGCCGCTTGTCAGAGATCGCGTGTCCTCCTGCTACCGCATGATGCTCAAGGGCAGGGAGGCAGAGCTCAAGGACGCTTACGGCAGCCTTGTAAAGCTTTTTCTTGCGCACGGCTATACCGAATATGAGAGCGAGATGAACATATATATGTTGGTTTCGATGCTCACATCCGTAAGCTGCGACAGCGCGGTTCACGGCGAGCCGTATAAGCTCGACGAGATAAAGCACGGTATGCAGCGTCTTGTCAATAAACTTTTAGCCAATAAGGAGGAGAGGGATTATGATATCTAAAAAGTTAGCCAAGTGGATAGCTTATCATCCCAAAACTGTTCTGATAGTTTGCCTTATACTGATAATCCCGTCAATAATCGGATATTTTCTGACGGGCGTCAATTATGACATACTGTCATATCTGCCCGAAAATCTCGAGTCCGTGCAGGGCGAACAGATACTCGACGAGACTTTCCACAACTCGGCAAGTTCGTTCATTATAGTCAAGGACACGGAGCCCAAGGATATCCAAAAGCTTGAGGAGCAGATACGCAAGGTCGAGGGCGTCAGCAATGTTATAGGCGCTACCGACATAGCGGATGTGACTATCCCCAAGGAGATACTTCCCGAGGTGCTCACCAATGTGTTCTATTCGCAGGACGGCAGCTCGACGCTGATAATGGTTCAGTATGCGAACTCCGGCTCCTCCCAGATAACCATGGACGCAATAGCCTCCATACGCAAGATAATGAACAAGAATATGCTCCTGAGCGGTCTTTCGGCGATAACCGTCGATACCAAAGACCTGACAAACAGCCAGGCTCCGCTCTATGTTGTGATAGCCATCGCCTTAGCGCTCATAGCCCTGTCGTTTACGATGACCTCGTGGGTGCTCCCGTTCGTGCTGCTTGCGGCGCTGGGAACCGCGGTCATATATAACATGGGCACGAATATAATCTTCGGCGAGATATCATTCATAACAAAGAGTATCGCCGCTATCCTGCAGCTCGGCGTCACGGTCGACTACTCGGTCTTTCTCATGGACAGATTCGAGGAGGAGAAGAAACGCCACGACACAAACAGAGACGCTATGGCGGCGGCGATAGACTCGACTTTTACCTCCCTCATGGGCAGCTCGCTGACCACCGTTTTCGGCTTCCTTGCGCTGTGCTTCATGAGCTTCACGCTCGGCAAGGACATGGGCCTTGTCATGGCGAAGGGCGTTATCCTCGGCGTTATAACCGTCGTCACCTTCCTGCCCGCGCTGATACTCATGCTCGACAAGGTTATCGAAAAGACGCGCCACAAGAGCCTCGCGCCGAAGTTCAACAAGCTGAGCGACTTTGCGATAAAGCACAGAAGAGTCATGGCGATAATCTTCCTGGTGCTCTTTATCCCCGCCTATTTCCTGCAGAACAACGTCAAGAAGTATTACAATATGGATAAGGCGATACCGCAGGATCTGCCCTCGATATCCGCGCTCAACACGATGAAGAAGGATTTCAACATGGCGACGACCCACTTCATCATCCTTGACGACAAGATAAGCGAGGCAAATATAAACGCTCTGACGAGCGAGCTGAACGAGGTCGAGGGCGTCACCAATGTCCTCTCACTCAACAGCTTCATCGGCACGGCAATCCCCAACGCCATGCTCCCCGATTCCATAAAGGAGATATGCGTCCAGGACGGAAAGCAGCTCATGATGCTCAACTCCTCCTACTCGGCGGCAACCGACGAGGAGAATGCGCAGATAGATAAGATAACCTCGATAGTCAAGAAATACGACGAGGGCGGAATACTGACGGGCGAAGGCGTTTTGACAAAGGATTTGATATCGGTTGCCGAGAAGGACTTCATAGTCACCGGAGCCATATCAATGCTTGCAATATTCATCCTTGTTGCGATAGTATTCAAGTCTCTGACGATACCACTGATACTTGTAGCGTCCATAGAGCTTGCCATTTGGGTCAACATCAGCATCTCGACTCTGACGGGTACGACGATATGCTTCATAGCGCCGACCATTATAAGCTGCGTGCAGCTGGGCGCAACGGTCGACTACGCGATACTCATGACCACGAGATTCAGAGAAGAGCTTCAGAAGAGCGGCGATAAGCTCAAGGCTATCAAAACAGCCGCGCAGGAGTCGAGCAAATCTATCTTCCAGAGCGCGCTCGTGTTCTTCAGCGCAACTTTCGGAGTCTACTGCATCTGCGATATCGATATAGTCAAGGGCGTGTGCCTCATGCTCGCAAGAGGCTCCGTTATCAGTGCATTCGTCATCATGGTTATGCTCCCCGGCATACTCACAATCTGCGAAGGCATTATCAATAAAACATCCGTCGGCTGGCGTGCTCCCCGCGTTAAAAAGGAGCGCAAGAGCCGCAAGGCCAAGGCTTGAATAAGGAGGGCAATAAAAATGAAGAAAAACTTTATTCTCAAATCGGCGCTTTGCCTCACCCTCGCGGCGAGCATACTCACCATGGGCGCCTGCAAGAGCACGGGCGATAACGGCGACACCACTTCGGCATCCGGCGACGAGCAGTCTGCACCCGTATACTATACCGACACCCCCGGCTCCGTCAAAAAGAGCGAGACCGTCTATGTCAACATGGACAACGGCGGAAAGGTCAAGGATATAACCGTCACCGACTGGCTCCACACCGACAAGGGTCAGGTCAAGGTCAGCGACACAAGTTCGCTGAAGAATATAACCAATGTCAAGAGCAATATAAAGCCCGTCAGCGAAAACGGCGGAATCACCTGGCATATGGACACCACCGACCTCTATTACAGCGGCAAGAGTAATAAGGAGCTGCCCGTAAAGATAGACATCAAATATTTCCTCGACGGCAAAGAGATGTCCGCCAAGAAGATTTCCGGCAAGAGCGGCAAGGTCGAGATAAAGATATCCGTTGAAAACAATCTCTACAAAACAGAGAAGATAAACGGCAAGAATGTTAAAATCTACAACCCCATCGCAGTAGTGGGCGGTATGGTTCTGCCCGAGGGTCAGTTCCGGAATATGACCCTGACAAACGGCAAGCTCATCGGCGACGGCACAAAGCAGATAGCGCTCGTCGTCAGTATGCCCGGAATCAATGAGACCCTCGGCCTCGACAAGCTCAATATAGAGGATTTGAACTTCGCCACGGAGTTCACCCTTTCGGCGTACGTCGAGAACTTCTCGCTCGGCAATATGTACTTTGCGGCCGTACCGCTGTCCATGCTCGGCACGGAGTTCAAGATGCCCGACAGCCTCGATGACCTCCAGACCACTCTCGGCCAGCTCAAGGAGCTCGAAAAGGCGCTCAATTCAATGGATCCTAATAAGGTTATCACGAGCCTTATGACCAACAAGACGAAGATAAATGAGCTTGTCAACACGATGAACGAGGCAGTTGAGCTCTATCAGAACAACCGCGTCCTCTTCGAGATTCTGCCCAAGTATATGACCGAAGAGAACATCGCGAAGTTCAAGAAGCTCTTCAACAGCCTTGACCCCAATGAGCTCAAGGAAGTCATAACCCTGCTCAACAACCCTGTGCTCCAGAAGTTCTTCAAGAACCTGCCCGAGATAGCAGAGAATATGAACGATGTCCTGCCTATTATTCAGGAGTTCTCAAAGGATATGTCCGACCCCGAGGTTCAGAAGGCAATAAACAACCTGCCCAAGACCCTCGAGCAGCTCTCCGAGATACAGAAGACCATTGACGACAATCAGGAGCTCATAGACGGACTCGCCAAGCTTATGAGCAAGGAAAATGTCCAGAAGCTCAACGACCTTATCGACAGCATCGATTCCGGCAACTATGCGGGCAAGCTTCAAAAGTACGGCGTGCTCGCCGAGGATGCCGATGACCTGATAGCGAAGCTCCAGGCGATGATCTCCTATGGCACGACCTATGATATCTATACCGAGAAGACTCCCGGCACCGAGTCTAACGTCATGTTCATCTATCAGACTGCGCCTATTGCTTCAAGCAGCAGCACCTCTACAACCGCAACCGACACCACCGAGCCGCTTCCGTGGTACAAGAAGATATTCAAAAAATAAAATCAGAAGCTTAAAAGACTGCGAACTGCGGGAGTTTCCTGCGGTTCACAGTCTTTTTTGAGGACAAAAACGGAGAAGTGTCCAAAAATACGACACTTTCCGAAAGGTGAGATTTTTTGGCACAAAACAGAAATTTTGACCGTGTGAAAAAATAACCGGGACTGTTATAATATATCCAAAGACCGACGGACGCGGCAGTCCCTCTTTTCCATCTTTTCCCTTATTCCTTACAAATTCTGCCAAGTCTGTCGGTTTCATTTACAGCGAAAGGACAGTGTCAAAAGTAGCTTCCTTAACCCACAAAACCGGAAGAGCGGCTTTTTTCGTCGCTGCCGATGCCGTACTCAAACAGACAGATAAGGACAGAAACAAGGCGTTTCACTCCATTGTGGATCTTGCGGAGAAATTCATGGGCGAGGCGCAGCAGCTCTGGACATCGTGCCCGCACCACGTCGCCAAGCACACGAACTACAAGAGCGACTACACAAAATAACCAACCACTTGCGATTACTATCCTCCAAAATAGTTATTGCCTTTCCAAATGACGGCGGGAGCGCATCGGATATCCGATGCGCTCCTGCTGTTTTGTTATTTGCCGTTTTTCTCTTCGAGTGCCTTGCGAAGTGCTGTTGCGAACTGATCGGGGCACGAGGTCTGCTTGAAGCCGCAGCGTATGCCGTCGAACCTGTCAATAACGTCCTCGGCGTTCATGCCCTCGACTATCGAGGATATACCCGAGAGGTTGCCGTTGCAGCCGCCCGTGAAGCGGACATTGTGAACGGTGTTGTCGTCGTCGAGATCAAAGTCGATTCGCCTTGAGCAGGTGCCGTGAGTTTTATATGAATATGTCATATGCGTTCCTCCGTTTTATTATATTACTCATATTCTAACCTAAAACGGAGGCTTTTTCAATATGTCGGGGAAATTACATCAGGATATACATAAGAGCGAATATCAGCAGCATATCCGCGCCGTCCGCCGCGAGGATTATAATAAGCGAAAGCAGAAGCAGCTTATCGTCGTCAACGGGGGGCGCGGGCGGATTTTGCGGCTTCTGCGGTTCCGGTGTTTTCGGCGGCTCGGGATTTTTGCACTGTGCGCCGCTTTCTTTTATGGCCGCGCGCTTTTGCATCTCCTTTGCGCTGGCTATAGCTCTCTCGCGCATTCGCCGCAGCTCGTTTTCCGTATATGCGGGCATACCTATTTCCTCCCGAGTTCCTCTATCATCGGCAAAAGGTCAATGAGCTTTATCAGCTGCATGGCGTCGTCGGCTCTGCGGCGGCGCGGTTCGCTTAAAAGCGGACGCAGAGCGGCTATGAGGTCGCAGCGGCTGTCGCGGCGGTTCATCGCGCCCATTATCTGCGCTATCTTCGCCATTGCGGTCGGGTCTAAAGAAAAGCCCTGCCCGCCGCCCTCCTGCTCCTGCTCCGCCGAGCCGAGCAGGCTGCGCGCCGCGTCGCCGAGCGCCTTCATGTCGTCGTCGCTTAAAGAGGAGAGTATGTCGCCGATGTTGTCCATAGCTTACCCCTTGCCGTTTACTCCGAATTTCTTCATCAGCCTCTGTGCCTCCGGACTTTGCAGCAGCTTTTCGAGAGCCGATTTGTCGCTCAGAACCTCGTTTAGCCTCTGCCGCTTTTCCTCGCTCAGCTGTTTTGACAGCGCAGCCGCCGCCTTTTCGGGGTCGGGGGAGTCCTTGCCGCCGAGACTGCCGGCGAGCGCCATAAGCTGTTCGGGCGTCATGTTCCCGCTGCCGTTAATATTGCTCATTGCAAAACCACCTTTTTTCATATATAATAAACTTATGCACGCATACGGCGCATAGAACCTGCCGGCGTGCGGTCATTATGCGGACTTGAAGTCCGAAAACGGGGCGAAACAATGCGGATACTTGTTATTTCCGATTCTCACGGTATGCCCTCGCGCATACTCGATGCCGTTGAAGCTCATCCCGAGACGGAAGCTTTGATTTTTCTCGGCGACGGAGAGAGCGACATCGAAATGCTCGAGAGCTGTTGCCGCAGCCTGCCGAGCATGATAAGAGTTGCCGGCAACTGCGACTTTTCCTCGAAGCTGCCGCTCATGCGGGTGGTGACTCTCGGCGGCAAGAAAATTTACTGCACCCACGGCCACGCCGAGCACGTCAAATACGGCACGGACGAGCTTATTTGCCGCGCAAGGCAGGAGGGTGCCGACATAGTATTATACGGCCATACCCACTCGGGTGTTACCGCATATGACGACGGGCTCTATATAATGAACCCCGGCAGCATACGCGACGGGCACTACGGCATGATAGACATAGTGCCCGGCGGAATAATGCTCAACGAAGCGAAACTTTGAGGTGAAAAATGTCTGCTCCGCTTTTCGAAGCCGTTAAGGCGCACGCAAAAAAGCAAAAGGTCAGTATGCATATGCCCGCGCACAAGGGGAATTTCTCCGCGCTCGGGAGTATACAGGATTTTGATATAACGGAGATACCGGACACCGGCAGCCTCTTTGACGGCGAGGGCGCAACGGATCTCGCGGAGGCGCAGGCTCAAAAGCTGTTCGGCTCTGCGGCGACGTTTATGAGCGCCGGGGGCTGCACGCTCTGCATTCAGGCCATGCTCAGAGCTGCCGCGCCGAGAGGCGGAAAGGTCGTCTGCGGGCGCGTTGTTCACCGCAGCGCGATAAACGCCATGTCCCTGCTCGGCATAGAGCCCGTCTGGGTTCTGCCGGACGGCAGCGCGGGAGAGCTGTTCTCGGGGCGCATAACGGCTGAGAATGTCCGCCGCGCGCTCGAAAAAACGCCCGGCGCAAAAGCTGTGTATCTGACCTCGCCCGACTACTTCGGGGTGCTCTCCGATATCGGCGCGATAGCGGACACCGCGCGCGAGTTCGGCGTGCCGCTGCTTGTCGACTGCGCCCACGGAGCGCATCTTAAATTTTTGGAAAAGGATATCTCTCCGCTCGCCCTCGGCGCTTCGATGAGCGCGGAGAGCGCGCATAAAACCTTGCCCGTCCTAACGGGCGGCGCGTGGCTTCAGATAGGCGACGAAAGCTTTGTGCCGGAGATACGCCGCGCAATGGCTCTTTTCGGCTCAACGAGCCCGTCCTATCCGATAATGATATCCTTAGACCTTGCGCGGGATTGGCTGGAGAATAACGCGGGCGAATTTGTCCGCCTGAGCCGCCGCGTGCAAAGGACTGCGGAGCTCTGCCGCTCGTTGGGATTAGCTTTGCCCGAGGGAGACTGCGACCCGACGCGCATAGCCTTTGATGTTCGGCGTTTCGGCTTTGACGGCGAGGATGTCGGCGAGCTGCTGCGCGGGCACGGAATCGAGCCCGAATATGCGGGACTCGGAAAGATAATTCTCATCCCCTCCGTCATGAACACGGACAGGGACTTCGACAGGCTCGACGAAGCACTGAAATCGATATTTTCAAAAGCCGAGCCGAGCGGCAAAAAGCCTGCGGGGGTCAGCGCTTTTTTGCCGCAGACCGCCATGACTCCGCGCGAAGCGCTGCTCGCGGAATGCGAATATATTGATATCGATTTCGCCCTCGGACGGACGGCTGCCGAGGCGTATTGCCCGTGCCCGCCCGCCATTCCCGCCGCTATGCCGGGGGAGATACTCGGCGAAAGGGAAATCGAGGCGCTTCGCAGATACGGTATTTTCAATATAAAAGTTGTAAAATAGCCGAAGATGTTTTATAATATTATTGAGTAAGATATGCAAGTAAAACAGAAAGGAGCCTTTCCGATGAAACTCATCATTGCGATAATCAGCAACGACGACTCGTACGATGTATTAAGCGAGCTGACAAAGGCCGGCTTTGACGCAACAAAGCTGTCGACAACGGGCGGATTTTTAAGCGCGGGCAACGTCACCCTGCTCATAGGCGTTGAGGACAGCCGCGTTGACGACGTCATGGAGATACTCAGGGAAAACTGCTCCAGACGCACTCAGCTCATGAGCGCCGCCCCCGCCTACAATGCGGAGAGCTTCGTCACCCTGCCCGTTCAGGTGGCGATCGGCGGAGCGACCGTGTTCGTTGTGAACATGGCGGATTTTTATAAGCTGTAACGCCGGAGAATATATGGGATTTGAATCTTTGCAAATATCGGAGCCGCTGAAAAAGGCTCTGAGTTCCTCAGTGAACTCAGGGCGTTTTCCCCATGCCGCGATACTCGAGGATGAGGACGGCGAACGCCTTATGCAGACCGCAAAGACCCTCGCCGCCGCGCTGGTGTGCTCGGGGGAGGGCAAGCCCTGCGGCAGATGCATAAACTGCCTCAAGGCACTCTCCGATTCGCATCCCGATATAAAAATATTCGAGCCCGACCCCAAAACGGATAATTTCAGGATTGAAACCGTCCGTGAGCTGCGCTCGGATGCCTACATAGTCGCAAACGAGGCGGACAGAAAGGTGTATATCCTGAAGGACGCGCAGAATATGCTCGTCCCCGCGCAGAATGCACTGCTCAAGGTGCTCGAGGAGCCGCCGGAGGGTGTGTGCTTTCTGCTGCTGACGGATGACAGGAACGTGTTTTTGCAGACCGTCCTCTCCCGCTGCGCCGTGTTTTCGCAGGGCGGCGGCAGGCGAGTGGACAGCGGCGTTTTGGACGCCGCGAGGGCTGTGGCGGCGGCCGTGCCCGAGGCTAACGAATATCCCCTGCTCGCGGCGACGGCGGCATTTGAAAAGGATAAGACGCTGTTCAGAGCCGCCTTGCAGGTTCTGCCGGAATTTTTCCGCGCTGCGGTGCTGATAAAATCCGGAGCCGAAGCGCCCGAGGAGTATAGAGACACGGCGCAAAAGCTCGCCGTTAATATAACCACGGCGAATCTCATGCGCATGATAACCTGTATAGACGGACTCGCGGCAGCATTTGAAAGAAACGAAAATTACACTCTGCTCATTACCCGTATGTGCGCCGAGCTGCGCCGTGCGTCGGGCAGATGAAAGGATGGAATATATGGCTCAGGTCATAGGAGTTAAATTCAGAGAGGTCGGAAAGGTCTATTATTTCGACCCCCTCGACAATAAATTCGAAAAGGGCGATTATGTTATCGTCGAGACTGTTCGCGGAATGGAGTGCGGCGAAGTGGCGCTCGAAAACAGCGAGGTCAGCGACGAGGAGATAGTCAAGCCCCTGAAGTCCGTGGTGCGCCGCGCGACGGACGAGGATCTCAAGATAGTCGAGGAGAACCGCAAAAAGGAGCAGGAGGCTTTTGATATCTGCCTTCAGAAGATAGCCGATCACGGGCTTGACATGATGAAGCTCGTCAATGTCGAATACGCCTTTGACGGCAAGAAGATACTCTTCTATTATACCTCCGACGTCAGAGTCGATTTCCGCGAGCTTGTCAAGGACCTTGCCCGCGTGTTCCGCACGAGAATAGAGCTCAGGCAGATAGGCGTGCGCGACGGCTCGAAGATGCTCGGCGGTCTGGGTATGTGCGGCAGACCGTTCTGCTGCAGCACGTTTATAGGCGACTTCCAGCCGGTGTCGATAAAGATGGCAAAGGAGCAGGGTCTCTCGCTCAATCCGGTCAAGATAAGCGGCACCTGCGGCAGGCTCATGTGCTGCCTGAAATATGAGCAGGACAACTACGAGTATCTTCTGAAGATAACCCCGAAGCAGGGCGCTCTCGTTGAGACTCCCGAGGGCAGGGGAACGGTAGTCGAGGTGAACCTCCTCTCCGGCCAGCTCAAGGTCAGGCTCGACCGCTGCCCCGATGCCGCGCCGCACGCGTTCGGCCGCCGCGAGGTAAAGACCATAAAGGACGGCAAAATCAAGGTTGAACGCTCCGAGCTTGAGGCGCTCAAGGGAATAGAATAAATACGGGCATAATTTACTCTTGATTTTTCAATATAATGTGTTACAATGATTATACAGCATATGCGGAGATTCTCCGCCGATTGCTGACAGATAAATTGATTAAGGAGGATTGACTAATGGCTTATCATATCAGCGACGATTGCATTTCCTGCGGCGCTTGCGAGGCTGAGTGCCCCGTAGGAGCTATTTCCGAGGGCGACGGCAAGTATGAGATCAACGCGGATCTCTGCACCGAGTGCGGTTCCTGCGCAGATGCTTGCCCTGTTGGAGCTCCCCAGCAGTAATCAATCTTTACATCGGAAAAGTCTGTACAGCTTATGCTGTGCGGACTTTTTACTTTTATATATAAAAAATCATCCTCCGTATGGTGCCATACGGAGGACGTTTTATGCTTTTGAATCAGCAGATCAGCCGAGCTTCGGCTTGAGAACGGTCTCATAGAAATTGTCGACTGCCGCGTAGAAATCCTCGACGCCGCCGTCGTTCTTGATGACATAGTTCGCCATCTTCTCGCTCTCGCTGGTGTGGAAGATCTCCTCCTCGTGGAGATCGTTCTCGCGGAGCTTTTCAACGCTCTTGCCGTCGCGCTCGGAACCGCGGGCTATCATTCTCTGATAACGAACCTCGTCGTCGCTGATAACAACGTCAACAAGGATGAAATCCTCGCCGAAGGCCTTGCGGAAAATCTCTATATCCGAGGGCGGACGAATGCCGGAAACAAGGTAGTTCGGAGCGTCCGACTCCTTTATCTTCTTGACTATCATCTCGGGGAAGAAGGTCTGGCCGAATTCGCCCATGTACTTCTTGCTGGTGGCGTGAAGATTGTCGCGGGTCAGCTCAAGGCCGTCCTTGGTTGCGAGCTCGCGGACAACGTCGCCGATGGAAATCATCGGGAAGCCGTACTTCTGAGCAACATAATCAAGGAAGAAATCCTTGCCTGTGCCGTTCTTACCGACAGCTGCTAAAATCATAATTTATACCTCCAATTTGTTTTCGCAAATATTATATATTATGCCGCAGGCTTTGTCAATTCCCGATTCGGTCGGCGCCGTGAACCCGCACGCATATCGCGGTCATATCGTCGGATTTTTTTCCTTTGCGGCGGCTCAAGGCGGCGGCGGTCAGCTCCTCGGCGAGCCCCTGAGCGTCCCCGCGCCAGGAGCGAAGGAGCTTCAATATCCACTCGCTGCCGTCCGCAGCCACGCCGTCCGATATCATAACCACCGTGTCGCCCTCGCGCAGCTCGGTACCCGCCGTTGAAAAACCTATGCGGCTGAGTATTCCCGCCGGGAGCGACGGCAGCTCGAGTATCGCCGTGCGCCCCGCACGCTTTATGAAGCACGGTGCGGCGCCGGCCTTGAAGAAGCTTATCTCGCCCGAGTAGGGGTCGAGCGATGCTATGTCGAGCGTTGCAAGGCTCTCGTCCTCGCTCTTTGCTATGAGCGCGGTGTTGACGGTTCTGAGCGCCGCCTCGCAGGAGAGCCCCGAACAGATGAGCGAAGCGAAAAGGTCTGTCGCCATAGCGGAATCGACGGCGGCGCGTCTGCCCGTCCCCATGCCGTCGCTCAAAATTATCACGTTCCGCCCGTCCTCGAGCCCCACGCAGTCGCAGCAGTCGCCGCAGTCCCCGTCGTCCGAGGCGGGGCGCTGATCGGAGCCTATTTCAAAGCAGAAGCGCGGCTTTTCGCCGAATGTCAGCTCGACTCCGTCCTCTGTGTCGCGTATGGCGGGGAGAGCCAAAGCCGCTCCGAGCTCTTGAGAGAGCGTGTCGGCGGCTTTTCGCAGGACGGAGTTTTCCGACAGCTCCGCAGCTTTCGCCGTGAGCTTAATATGCCCCTCGCAGTCTCTTTTGCAGCAGGCGGAGATAATATTCAATCCGAGTTCGCCGAGCACGTCAACGGCGCAGGAGGTCTGCGCGGGGAGGAACATTTCGCTCCTTGCCGTCTGCGCGGCGATTTCGCCTATGATATCGGCCATCGCGCCGAAGCTGTCCGCAACGGCACGGCGGAGCTGGTTTGTCTTTTGCGCCGCGCAAGCCGATGCAACGCTGCCCGCAAAAATTCGGTTGAAGCTTTCGGCTACAGCGTAAGACTTCGGACATTCGGCGCAGAACTCCGCGCCCAATTCCTCCGAGGTTATATGATTTTCCTCGCGCAGTATTTTTATCGCGTCCGAAAAAGCTCGCTCTCGGAGCTTTTCTCTCTTTCCGGCGCACTTCCCGCACCCGGCGCAGACGCTCTGCTTGACCCTCGCGGTCATTATCTCCGCCCCGTCCGGGCGCACGGAGTCTATTCTCTTGCCCGCCCGTTCGATGCATCGCCCTACGCCCTCGAGCGCACTCTCCGCGTCGTTGAGGCGGCGGCACAGCTCCCCTCGCTCGCCGTCGGGCGCATATTCCTGCACGGGGCTCAGCTTTTCCCGCAGCTTTTCGAGCCTTGCACGCGGTATGAGCACGAAAATCAGAGCCGCCGCCGCGCTCTCGGCAATAGCCGCCACCGCCTGCGGGCTCGGGGAGATGACCGCGCTTATTCCGCAGATGCAGATAAATGCCGCCGAAATACCGAACTGACCGAATTTCGAGAACAGCCCGGCACAGAGCCCCGCAGCCGCGTATACGGCGCCCAGAGCGGGCTCGCCGCAAGCCGCCGCGAGAGCCGTGCCCGAGCAGATTCCGCCTATTGCGCCGCCCGATTCGCGCAGGGCGAAGCACAGCAGCATGACGGCGAGAGCCGCCGCAGTCCCGGCGGGACGGAAGTTCAGTATATTGAGCCGGGCGAAGGCGGTCAGCGCCGCGCAGCAGGAGACGGCGATGCAGATTATATCGTGCCTGCCGAGAGCGTTTGATTTATTTTTGTGCTCCGTAAGACGGAGGGAACGCGAGAAAAAATATGTCATCCCGCCCGCGAGAATGCAGTCGGAGAGAAAGCCCACAACGCCGTTTAGCGTGAAGCCCTCGACGAGCAGCACGGCCATGCCCGTAGACGCACAGCACAGCGCGGCGGAGACGGGAGCCGTGTGCCGCACGCAGTCCTCGCCGCGCAGACGGTTGACGGAAAAATTTATCAGCGCTGTTCCCGCGACGCACGCCATGTATCTTATTCCCTCCGTGCCCGAAAAGGACAGCAGATAGCCCGAGAGCGAGCCGACCGCCGCCGCAAGGGCGTAGGGCTGAACCGCCGCCGCGGAAAAAGCGAGCGCGAGAGGGGACAGTCTGCCGAAAATTTTTGCGTGCGCGAGCAGCAGCCCGGCGGCGCACGAAAAAACGCATTTAAACGCGTGAATGAGCTTCCCGCGCTTTTCTTCATCTATGAATTTGAGCTTGTCCGAGTTTATCCTTGATTTCTCCATTTTTTTCACTTCTCTTTTAGATATTGCGCCGCGACGAAAACCTGTGCGGGCTGTTTTGACACAATTATTATTTTATATTTTCACATATAAAAAATCTGTCAAAAATACCGCGGCAAAAAACACAAGCTTTTGCCGCGGTATAGCGAGAAGTGTCAATATTGAATTTTAACGGTAGAACAAGTTCGCAATAAAGCTCACGGCATGGACGATGCCGAACAGCAGGCTGCGCAGGACGAAGAACGTGCGCCCGAGAAAGGTGAACGAAGTTCGCTCCGAATATTCGGTGGCAGCGTTCGGTGTCTCGGTCATTATTGCGGAATTTGTCATGTATATGTTCCTGCAAACGTCCTCGGGGACAAAGTCCATAGCGATTATTCCGTATGTCTTGCCGTCCTTGAAGTCGTACTTTTTGAGTCTGTGATTGATTATCCGCGAGTTCATCAGCGGCAGACCCAGTCCGACGCAGCTTGACAGGCATATGTTGAAGTTCTCAGGGTCTAACTCGGATTCGAGGAATGTTGTGACTGCCTGCCATTTTTTGCTGCCGCCGAGCTTATACGAATCCTGAACATAGAGGTGCGAATAGGTTTTGCCCGTCGAGGCTTTTTTCATGCTGCCCGATATGAAGTTTATGACCTCTTTTACGGGGACGTGCGGATATGCGCCGAAATCGAGGCCGCTGTTCTGATCGTTGAACTTCGAGCGGTCGGCTTTGACAACGCGCAGGAGAACTATCTTGCCGCGCACCTCACCGAGGGTCGGGATACGGTTTTCGAGAAACCATATATCCTCTTGACCCTTTATGCACTGCTCGTAGAAGGCGTCGAAGAAAACCGTGCCCGTCTTGCCGTTACCCTCCTTGAGCTGGAAAAGCACGGTCTCGCCGGGATTCTTCTTCAAAAAGTCGGCGCACATCTTAACGGCGTCCGCCGCCGTGAGCTTCTCGGCTTTTACGCCGTAAGCCTTTCGACAGGAGGCCGCCGAGTGAACGGCAACCAGCCTTTTATCCTTTTGAAGCTCGAAGCGCATATCAAAGTAGCGTGCGCCGCGGTAGAGCTGCTCCGAGACGGAACCGTCCTGTGTCTTGAATATCGGACTGATGTCAACATACTTCGTCGAGCTGTCATGCGTGCCGGGCATATTTATGGCTGTTATCGGCACATCCGGCTTTATCGCGCTCATCCAGTTCGACCCGTCGATTTCACTCTCCGATTCTTCGGCAAAGGCGCAGGTGCTTATGCCGCCGAGCACAAATGAAGCGAGCGCGAGCGAAACGAATCTGAGAAGCTTCTTTTTCATGTTATTCTTCCTCCTTTAGATATATCTTGACGCTCGAATAAGTTTTTGCGGTGGAGCGGGTCAGATTGAGTCCGGCGTTCATGAGATTGGAGCCGGAGTAAACTCTCCCGTCAAAGTCGCAGCTGTAGCGCTTTTCGGGGTCGAGACCCTTGAACTTGAGAATGAAGAACGGCACTTCGGGCGCGCGCATGGTTACGACCGTCGCAAGAGCCTCGCTCTTGTCCTGCGCGACAAAGCTCCACGCGCAGCGATATCCGTCCTCGTAGGGACTTTTGAGCCGATAGAGGTCGCCAGAGTGAATGAGGTCATAGTATTTGCGGTATTCGTCAACCTGCTTTTTTACCTGCCCGCGCTCCTCTGCGCTCAGCTCATTCGGGTCAAGCTCGTAGCCGAACGTGCCCCAGAGCGCGACATCGCCCTTTACTTTGTAATCCGTCCTGTCACAGGCGGAGACGTGAGCGCCCATAGTCGAGGCGGGGTAGCACATCGAGGTGCCGAACTGAATCGTCAGCCGCTCTATTGGGTCGGTGTTGTCGCTCGCCCAGATCTGCTGAGAGAATGCGAGCATGGCGGGGTCGAAGCGCCCGCCGCCGCCCGAGCAGTTTTCAAAAAGCATATCGGGGAACGCGTCGCGTATCCTGCCCATGAGCTCGTATGTGCCGAGAATGAAGCGGTGGAAGAACTCGCCCTGCCTGTCCGCGGGGAGCAGAGCGGAACCCGCGTCGGAAATATTGCGGTTAAAGTCCCATTTGATATAGTCTATTTTATATTTCGAGAGCACGGAGTACATCTGGTCGAAAATGTTGTCGCGCACATCTTTTCGGGACATATCGATAACATACTGATGCCTGCCTATGCAGGGCTTGCGGTTCGGAACATGGACGCACCAGTCGGGGTGGGCACGGAACAGCTCCGAATCGGGGGAGATCATCTCCGGCTCGTACCATATTCCGAATTTCAGCCCGAGAGCGTTTACTCTGTCTATAAGCTCGCCCAGGCCGCCCTTGAGCTTGCTCTCGTTTACGAACCAGTCTCCCAGGGAGCTGCGATCGTCGTTGCGCTCGCCGAACCAGCCGTCGTCCATGACGAGCATATCCATGCCGAGCTCCTTTGCACGCTCGGCGAAGGAGACGAGCTTTTCCGTATCAAAATCAAAATATGCCGCCTCCCAGCTGTTTATCAGCAGGGGACGCTTTGCACTTTTCCATTTGCCGCAGACGAGATTGTTGTTATAGAGCCTGTGATATGTGCGGCTCATCTCGCCTATGCCCGCATTCGAATAGACGATAACCGCCTCGGGAGTCATAAAGCTCTCGCCGGGCTCAAGACGCCAGGAGAAGTCATTGGGGTTTATGCCCATGACTATGCGCGAGGTGCCCGAGAAGTCGCATTCGGCGCAGAACTCGAAGTTGCCGCTGTAAACGAGATTGAAGCCGTAGGCCTCGCCGCTGTCCTCGTCGGCATTTTCGGAGACGAGAGCCGCAAACGGGTTTTGACAGTGACTCGAAACTCCGCGCTTGCTCGCAATTCCCTGAAGTCCGTGGGCGAGCGGGCGGCGCTCCTCGGAGCGCTCCTTGGCGTGTCTGCCGTAGAGAGTTATGAGGTCGTAATCCATGCTCGGCAGGTCGACGCACAGGCTCATCGCGCGTTCGATATCCGCAGGCTTCTGCGATGCGTTCTCGATTTTTGCGCTGCGTATGATTACATCGAGCGCGTTGAATACGGTATATATGAGCGTGACGTGAATATCGGTCGCTCTGTCCGCCATATAGATTTCGAGCGTGTCCGCCTCGCTTTCGCTGTTGAGGTAAACAGACGGCAGGGGCTCGGCGGACGGCTTGCCCGCGTATATCCTGTGCCCCTCGTAGCGCATATCGGTGACGGTGTTGCCGTCCGCATTTTTTATTGATAACGCGCTCACCCTGAAATCTCCGCAGCCGTTGCAGCCGTATTCCATGGGCGCGCAGTCGGGCGAAAAATCGTGCGAGTCGGTATAGTGCTCATTGGTCAGCGGGCTGAACGACGCGCAGCGCGGACGAAACGAACGTGCCTCAAGCCCCTCGGTGTCGGCTATCTTGCTGCCGTAATATAAATTGACGAGCTGGTCGGAGTCGACGACTCCGATAACATAGCTCGAATTGGGAGTGTCAAGCTTGAATATCCTGTTCTTGCTGTCAAAATTTATCATTGTATATTATCCTCCGTTGCGGTTTTATTTTTCGGCAAAGCGTTCGAGAGCTTCGTGTTATGCCTCTACCTCTCCGAGAGAGGGCAGGCCTCCGCGCCTTAAAAAATCCTCAAACAGCTGTTTCTTGTATTCTTCGGGGTAGTCGTAGCCCCAGAGCATTTTTATCGCGGCGAAGTTTTCAAAGGTTTCGTCGGGATAAACTTTCGCGCTGCCGACCGAGTAGGGCAGAGGGAATTCAACCGTGCCGTCGGAGGCTATGAAATACTCCTCGGCTATAGAGCAGGCGACTCTGTTCGCCTCCTGCTTCGGATATTCCTCGTCGAATTTTATTTTTGTTATCGGAAACATTACTGTCTTTGCGTCAGCTCTGCGGTAGAACTCGGGCGAAGCGCCGCTGTGCCCGTGGTGGGACTGCTGCATAATGTCGCAGCCGAGCGTTTTTTCTGTGTAGCGCGCCGTCATTATGTCGCTCTCGACATCTGCGGCGTCGCCGGGGAAGATTATCCTCGTCCCGTCTGCCTCAAGCGCGAGCACGCACGAGGTGTTGTTGAAGTTTTCGAGACTTTGAGGCCAAACGTCCTCCTGAGTGCAGAGCACGTCAAAGTGAAGGTTACGCACGAAGAACCGCTGCCCCGTGTGGAGCTTCACGGCGGGAATATTGCAGGAACGGGCGCAGTCCTCAAACCGTCTTATATATTTTTTGTTGGACTCGCCCCAGCTCATGCTGTCGCGGTGGTCTATGGGCGCGTCGTTGTAATAGAGCCTTTCGATTTCGACCGCCGAGCCGTATTCGCGGATAAAATCGACAAATTGGCTCACATGGTCGTCGTGCGCGTGGCTGAAGAACCAGCCCGAAATAACCGTCCGTTCGCCGTCGGGCGTGCGCTCGCGCAGAAAGCGGTATATCCTCTTGTGGTCGTTGGGCTGAAGAAAGTGCCCGCTGTCTATAATAAAAAAGCTGTTGTCCGCGCAGCGCAGGATATAGCACATCCCGCAGTCAATATACGAGTGGTCGTTTTCAAACTGCCACAGAGCGCTGCCGCACCTTCTCTCATATTTCGGCTCCTCGCACTCGAACCGAGCCGAGAACGGGTCGCATATGACGCGCAGGCTTTTTTCCGACGGGCAGAAATATATGTGGATGAGCATATCCCCGTGATATGATGCGTGTCTGTTTTCTTCGAGGTCGTTGCGCTGAAAAATCGTATAGCCGAGCTTTTCGCACTCGCCGCAGATTTTTGAAAAATCCGATTCCGCCGCGCCTTTTATAAGCCGCATATAAGCGCCGTCGCCGCAGTTGTAAACGGAACTTTCGCCGCATATTGCATTTTCGCAGAGCCTGCCGAGCAGTTCTTTTGCGTTCATATATTCCCTCCGTCGTTCGGTATGCGATAATCATATCACAAATTGCTACATTAGGGAAGTTGTTTATTGATCAAATTGGTGAAAATAACAAGAAAAAAGACGGCAAATATAAAAAATGCAAGCGCGAATACCGAGCAGAAAAGGAAAGAGGATGAATTTCCCGAGCGAAGAAAAGAAAAACAACCCGAAGCAAGAAAAGCCATGCCCGCAAAGAGAGACAGAAGCATCATTACAAACGCTGAGATTTCAAAGGCTTTTAGTTTCCTCTGACGAGATTTCTTGTTGTTCTACTTTTCGGACTTGCTTTTTTTGAACATATAATTTCGCCTCTCAACTGTGACATTTAGTGAATGTCAATATTTATCTAATCATAACATATAATAGCCTTATTGACAAGCACTGAATGTCTCGGAGGCTTTTTTATGTTTATCAACAAAGCAAAAGACGGGCTTAACAATGTCTGCGGAAAAAATATAGCCGTTCTGCGCAAAAATATGGAGCTTTCGCAGCGGCAGCTCGCCGATGCATTTCAGCTCGCGGGGCTCGATATAGACAAAAACGCCGTTCAGCGCATCGAGTGCGGTAAACGCTTTGTGACGGACATCGAGGTTATCGTGATAGCCGACACCCTCGGCGTGAGCCTTGAAGCCTTGCTCAGACAGGATATCGGAAAATAAAATTCACACAAAAAGCGTTGACAAGGCATTTGATTTGTGTTAGAATAACTTACGCTTTATGGAGAGATACCGAAGCGGTTATAACGGAACGGTCTTGAAAACCGTCGTACGGCAACGTACCGTGGGTTCGAATCCCACTCTCTCCGCCAGCGACAACAACAAAACTTTATAATATAAGTTACCATGCAGAAGTACTCAAGTTGGTGACGAGGCGCCCCTGCTAAGGGCGTAGGTCGGGAAACCGGCGCGAGAGTTCGAGTCTCTCCTTCTGCGCCAAGAAGAAACGGCAATTTTCGAAAGAAGATTGCCGTTTCTTTGTTTTTTCACTTTTCACTCATCGTCTTCTCTTTTCTCTGAAATCGTCGTTTTCAAATACAAAAGCACTTGCAATGCAGGCGCCTTTTTCAATGAAATTCACCCTGTCAAAGACTGCCGCACGGCCGTATCCGCCCTTTTTAACTTTAATGTGCAAAATTTTTATTGCACAAGGCGCGATATAATGATATTATATATATTAGTTTTATTTTTGGGATGTGATGACATGGATTCAAGCTATCTTCCGGCAGGATATAAGCCTCTGCTTGATATCAGGCAGACTCAGGTGGCTATCAAGAAGGTCAAGGATTTCTTCGAGAGGGATCTCGCAATTCAGCTCAACCTGACCCGCGTCTCCGCGCCGCTTTTCGTGCGCTCGGATTCCGGACTCAACGATACATTGAACGGCGTTGAGCGCCCCGTGGCGTTCGACATAAAGGATATGGACTGCGATGTTGAAATAGTCCAGTCGCTCGCAAAGTGGAAGCGCCGCGCCCTCAAGGACTACGGCTTCAAGCCCGGCGAGGGTATCTATGCCGACATGAACGCCATACGCCGCGACGAGGATACGGATAATATCCATTCCGTCTTTGTCGACCAGTGGGATTGGGAGAAGATAATAACTCCCGAGCAGCGCAACGTCGATTCCCTCAAGAGAGCCGTCCGCGCCATTTACAGAAGCCTGCGCCATACGGAGACGTATATAGCCGAGGAATATGACATTGTCGGCAAGTTCCTGCCCGACGAGATATATTTTATCACCACGCAGGAGCTCGAGGATATGTATCCCGACCTCACCCCCAAGCAGCGTGAGAATGAAATCGCCCGCGACAAGGGTGCGGTGTTTATCATGCAGATAGGCGGCAAGCTCCGCTCCGGCGAAATCCACGACGGACGTGCGCCCGACTATGACGACTGGAGTCTCAACGGCGATATCGTCGTATATTATCCTCTGCTCGATATGGCATATGAGCTGTCGAGCATGGGCATTCGCGTCAATGCCGAGTCGTTGGCCGCTCAGCTCGAGGAGAGAGGCTGCCCCGAACGCGCAAAGCTCCCGTTCCAGCGCGACCTGCTCAACGGCAATCTTCCGCTGACTATGGGCGGCGGCATAGGCCAGTCGCGTATGTGTATGTTCTTCCTGAGAAAGGCGCATATCGGCGAGGTTCAGGCCTCCACCTGGTCGCAGGAGACAGTGGATGCGTTCAGAGCGCAGGGCATCTGCCTGCTGTAAAAAATATCCGCCCGTCGGCGGCGCTCGTAAAACAGTTAAAGAAAATAAAGAAAGCCAAGCAGCATTTTTCTGCTTGGCTTTTGTTGTTTGCTATGGTTGTTTGCTATATATTCGGATTTGCCTCCTTGCATAGACTGTTTTGTTTATCAATGTCCTCCTTGTAGGGTGCGGCGACTCGACGCACCGCTGACGCCGTAGGCGGCACGATATTATAATATAAAATTTATACCCACTACCTTCGCTACCTACCTTAACGAAATATTTTATCTTTCACAGCGTTTCGGCATTTTCTTTTTATTTGAAAAAGAAAACGCCTGCAAAAGAAAAGCAAACTCAGGGCTTCGCCCCGAGACCCCGCGAACGCCGCGCCGCAGTACATAGCTTGTGCTACTCAGTAGGCAGCTCGGCACATTCGCCCGCAAACGCGCTGGAGCTTGGACGAGTGCGGGCTCGTGCGGCTTGCTGCGCAAGCCGTTCAGCCCTCTCAAAACATAGTCGCCTATCGCCCTTGGAGCGGGCGCTATGCTCCTTGTTTTTCGCCAACATCGCCTCGCTTTATCCGCCACCGGCGGCGCTTCGGCGACGTTGCCCGCGTCCTCAGATAGCCTGTTCCACTGCGGCGCGGCTATTGGAAACTTGTTCAACGGGATTTATAAAGTCGCTTGCTTTACCTTTTCGAAGTGCGGTATTTGATAATTTACAACGCCAAACCTTTCATTGTAGGGGGCGGCGACTCGACACATCAACGGCGACAACGCCGCAACATCCACCCTCCGTCTCACTGCCTGCCGCAGATAAATCAACTATTTCAGGAGAAACGCCATGAAAAAACCGCGTTCCAAGAAAAAAATAATAATTTCCGTCCTCTGCGTGCTGCTTGCGCTCGCCGTATTGACCCCGTGCGCGATAAACGCCGCCGTGATGATAAGCGCGAGCAAGTATATCATCAGCGCGGACGAGGCGGCGGGGCGCGAGACGGACTGCGTGTTGGTGCTCGGCGCAAGGGTAAACTCCAACGGCACCCTGAGCCATATGCTCGAGGACAGAATGAGCACGGGCGTTGACCTGTATCAAGCCGGCGCGGGCAAAAAGATACTCGCCAGCGGCGACCACGGCAGGGACTCCTACGACGAGGTCAACCATATGAAGCAGTACGCCGTCGGCAGGGGTGTTGACCCCGACGATGTGTTTCTCGACCATGCGGGCTTCTCGACCTATGAGTCGATGTACCGCGCCCGCGACGTGTTCGAGGTCAAGAGCACGATAGTCGTCACTCAGAAATACCACCTCTACCGCGCGGTCTACAATGCGCGCCGCCTGGGTATCGACGCCTACGGCGTTGCGGCGGACAAGCGCGTCTACGGCAAGCCCGTATATAATTTTGTGCGCGAGAGCCTCGCCCGGTGCAAGGACTTCTTTATGTGCATTTTCAAGCCCGAGCCGACTTATCTCGGCGAGGTTATCCCGATAAGCGGCAGCGCGTCGCTCTCGGACGACACCGAATACTGACAGTTTCAAGGAGAAAGATATATGCGACTTGGCATTTTCGGCGGCACCTTCAATCCGCCGCACATGGGGCACATAAGGCTTGTTACCGCCATCGCGGACAAGCTGCAGCTCGACCACGTTCTCATTATTCCGGCGTCGGTTCCGCCGCACAAGCACGTCTTGAACCTTGCTCGCAGCAGGGACAGATTCGAGATGTGCCGCCTGAGCTTTGAGGGCGACCGTCGGTTTTCGGTCTCCGATACGGAGCTGCGCCGCGTGGGTAAGAGCTACACCTATGACACACTCTGCGAGATAAAAAAGAAATATCCCGACGCAGAGCTGTTTTTGATAGTCGGCTCTGATATGCTCGCCACCTTTGACGAGTGGTACCGCTATCACGACATACTCATGATGTGCACCCTCTGCGCCGCCTCGCGCAAGCCGGGCTTCGTGCCCGAGCTCGAGGGCAAGTTCACGCCGGAGGAGATAGAGAAGATAAAATTCATCGAGATACCCGTTTTCGAGGTCAGCTCGACGCTTATCCGCCGCAGGCTCTCCGAGCGCGAGAGCACTCAGGGACTTATATCCGACAAGGTGCGCGACTATATAGAACAAAAGGGGCTTTACACTTGAACGTACCCGAGAAATACAGAGAATATGACGAGCTTTTGAAATCCAAGCTCGACGAATACAGATACATCCACTCGCTCGGCGTTGCAAAGAGCGCAAGACACTTAGCCGAGCTCTACGGCTCCGACCCCGAAAAGGCCTATTTTGCGGGGCTTATGCACGACGTTATGAAGAACGCCGCGCCCGAGGAGCAGTTGCAAATGATAAAAAAAGCTGATATAATATTATCTTCATCCGAGCGCCTGAACCGCAAGCTCTGGCACGCGATTGCCGGGGCGGCTTTTTTGAAGCTCGAGCTGAATATCACCGACCCCGATATAATCGGCGCTGTGCGCTGGCACACCACGGGCAAGGCGGGCATGACGAAGCTCGAAAAGACCGTCTATCTCGCGGATTTTATAAGCGCGGACAGAAAATATCCCGATGTTGATAAGGTGCGCGAGCTCGCAGAGCACTCTTTGGAGGGCGCGATGCTCTACACCCAGAGATACTGCATATCAAAGCTCCTCGCCGACGGAATGATAATCGACCCGTCGAGCGTGGACTGCTACAACGAACTTATAACCGAGAGGAGTTCAGAAGAATGACCCCGAAAGAGCTGACAAACGAAACAGTAAAAATACTCGACAAGAAAAAGGCAATCGATATCACGGCGATAAAGACCGACGAGCTGACGATAGTCTCCGACTACTTCGTTATTGCGACCGGTACCTCTAACACCCATGTCAAGAGCCTCGCCGACGACCTCGAATACGAGATGGGCAAGCTCGGCGTTGCGCCCGAGCACATAGAGGGACGCGCGACGGGCTGGATTCTGCTCGACTTCGGCAGCGTACTCGTCCACATATTCCAAAAAGAACAGCGCGAATACTACAACCTCGAGCGTCTTTGGAACGACGCACAGCAGCTTGACATAAGCGACCTGCTGACCGACTGAGAGAGAACATCCGAAAGGAATGACATAAATTATGGCAAACTACGATTTTAAATCCATTGAAAAGAAGTGGCAGGACCGCTGGGAAAAAGAGGGCACGTTTAAAGCTGTAGACGACTTCTCTCTGCCCAAGTTCTACGGGCTCATAGAGTTCCCCTATCCGAGCGGCGCAGGTATGCACGTCGGCCACATCAAGGCATATTCCGGCATGGAGGTCATCTGCCGCAAGCGCAGGATGCAGGGCTACAATGTCCTGTTCCCGATAGGCTTCGACGCCTTCGGTCTGCCCGCCGAGAACTATGCGATAAAGACCGGCACTCATCCCCGCATTGTCACCGACCGCAATATCCATAACTTCACCGGTCAGCTAAAGCGCGTCGGCTTCGCGTTCGATTGGAGCCGCGTTGTCGATACGACCGATACCGACTACTATAAATGGACTCAGTGGATCTTCCTCAAGATGTTCGAGCACGGACTCGTTTTCCGCGACAAGGCGTTCGTCAACTACTGCCCGAGCTGCAAATGCGTGCTCTCCAACGAGGACTCGCAGGGCGGCAAGTGCGATATCTGCCACAGCGACGTTGTTCAAAAGTCAAAGGACGTCTGGTTCCTGCGCATAACCGAATACGCCGACAAGCTCCTCGACGGACTCAAGCATGTCGACTTCCCGGCGAACATAAAGGCTCAGCAGGAAAACTGGATCGGCCGCTCGACCGGCGCATTCGTCAACTTCACCCTCTCGGGAACTGATGAGACGCTGCGCATATACACCACCCGCCCCGACACCCTCTTCGGCGTCACCTTTATGGTCATGGCTCCCGAGCATCCGCTCATCGATAAATATTCCGAGCGCATCTCGAATATGGACGAGGTCGAAAAATACCGCACCGAATGCGGCAAAAAGACCGAGTTCGAGCGCACTCAGCTCGTCAAGGACAAGACAGGCGTCAAGCTCGACGGTCTCACCGCGATTAACCCCGTCAACAGCAAGGAGATCCCGATTTTCATCTCCGACTATGTCATGATGGGCTACGGCACGGGCGCCATTATGGCGGTTCCCGCCCACGATCAGCGCGACTGGGATTTTGCAAAGACCTTCGGCATTGACATCATCCAAGTCATCAAGGGCGGCGACATTGAAAAAGAGGCCTACACCGGCGACGGTGAGATGATAAACTCCGATTTCCTCAACGGAACGGACAACAAAAAGGAATCCATAGAGAAGATGCTTGTGTTCCTCAAGGAGCGCGGCATAGGCGAAAAGGGCGTTCAGTATAAGATGAAGGACTGGGCGTTCAACCGCCAGCGCTATTGGGGCGAGCCGATTCCGATTATCCACTGCCCGAACTGCGGCATGGTAGCAGTGCCCGAAAACGAGCTTCCGCTCAAGCTCCCCGAGGTCGAGAACTTCGAGCCCGGCGAGGGCGGCGAGAGCCCGCTTGCAAAGATAGATTCCTTTGTCAACTGCACCTGCCCGAAGTGCGGCGCACCCGCCAAGCGCGAGACGGACACCATGCCCCAGTGGGCAGGCTCGTCCTGGTACTTCCTGCGCTACATCGACCCGCACAACGACAAGTGCTTCGCCGACAAGGATAAGCTCAAATACTGGCTTCCCGTCGACTGGTACAACGGCGGCATGGAGCACGTCACGCGCCACCTCATCTATTCGCGCTTCTGGCACCGCTTCCTCTATGATATCGGCGAGGTTCCCGTTCCGGAGCCGTATGCAAAGCGCTCGGGATTAGGACTCGTGCTCGGCGCGGACGGCGTGAAGATGTCGAAGTCGCGCGGCAACGTCGTCGACCCCGACGATGTTATCAAGAAATACGGCGCGGACACCCTGCGCACATATATAATGTTCATGAGCGACTACTCGGCCTCCGCCCCGTGGAAAGAGAGCGGCGTCAAGGGCTGCAAGCGCTTCCTCGAGAGAGTCGCGTCACTCGCGGATATCGCAAGCGGCAGCGGCACGACCAAGAAGCTCGAGTCGATAATGAACAAGACGGTCAAAAAAGTCTCGCAGGATATCGAGGATATGAAGTTCAACACAGCTATCGCAGCGATGATGACCTGCCTCAACGAGATAAACGAAGTCGGCTCGCTGACTAAAGACGAGCTGTCCGTATTCCTCCGCCTGCTCTGCCCGTTTGCCCCGCACCTGTGCGAGGAGATGTGGGAGCAGCTCGGCGGCGAGGGACTTTGCTCAACGGCGCAGTGGCCCGACTATGACGAGAGCAAGTGCGTTGACGACGAGATAGAGATAGCCGTTCAGGTAAACGGCAGAGTCCGCGACCGCTTCACCGTCCCCGCCGATATAGACGCCGCGGGCGCAATAGCCGGAGCGAAAGCTCTCGACAAGGTGAAGGAATTCACCGACGGCATGGTGTTCGTCAAGGAGCTGTATGTTCCCGGCAAGCTCGTCAACCTCGTTGTTAAGCCGCAGTAAAATAATCAAAAAATAAAAAATCTCCCAAGCGGTTGACAATAAATTTCACCTGTTGTATAATTAAGAGCAAGCTTATGCTTATTAGCCCTTGCAATTGCAGCGGAGGGAGGGAATATTAATGAGTCAGGTCAAAGTTAAAGAGAACGAATCTCTCGAGAGCGCACTCAAGCGTTTCAAGAGACAGACTTCCAGAGACGGAGTTATCCAGGAGGTCCGCAAGAGAGAGCACTATGAGAAGCCTTCGGTCAAGAGAAAGAAGAAGTCTGAGGCAGCTCGCAAACGCAAGTACAAATAAGTACCTGCACTGTACAATTGTACATTTAAAGGCGGTGGGAATGGTTTCTCGCCGCTTTTTTCGGAGTTTTTAAAGGAGGAATAAGTCATGATTTTCGAAAAGTTTCTTTCGCTTTTGCCGCCCGAGCTCGACGGTGCGCTGGTAATGTCCGAGGAGAACAGACGTTATTTCACCTCATTCCCGTCGTCGGACGGCGCACTGCTCATTTCGAGAAACGGCACTGTGTTTCTCACCGACTCGCGCTATGTCGAGGCGGCACAGAAGAAGATAACCGTCTGCCCGGTGAGACTCTCAAAGAATTTGAGCACCGAGCTGCCGCAGCTTATGAGCGAATTTAAAATAAATAACCTCGCCATTGAGACGACAAGGCTCACCGTCGCTCAGTTCGAGGATTTCACAAAGTGGATGCCCGACACCGGAATCTGCACCGAGAACTACGCCGACCGCGCAATAGACGCTTTGAGAATGGTCAAGTCCGATGAGGAAGTGGCTCTCGTCTGCGAGGCTCAGGCGATAGCCGAGCGCGCCTTCGACCACATTCTCGGCTTCATAAAGCCCGGCGTGACAGAGCGCGATATTCAGCTTGAGCTCGACTACTATATGCTCAGAAACGGCGCAGAGGCTCTCTCGTTCGAGACGATAGCCGTCAGCGGAGTCAACTCCTCCATGCCGCACGGCGTGCCCTCGGACAAGAAAGTCGAAAGCGGCGAGTTCATCACCATGGACTACGGCGCGGTCGTCGGCGGCTACCACAGCGACATGACGAGAACCGTCGCCGTCGGCTCTGTGAGCGCGGAGCAGAAAAAGATTTACAACACCGTGCTCGAGGCGCAGCTCGCCTCTATGGAGAAGATGGCGCCCGGAGTTTCCTGCTTCGACGCAGACAAGGCGGCGCGTGACGTCATAACCGAGGCGGGCTACGGCGAATTCTTCGGCCACGGCACGGGTCACGGCGTAGGCGTGGAGATTCACGAGCAGCCGCGCGTCTCGCCCCACGCGAAGAAGGACGAGCTTCTCGCCCCCGGACATCTTGTCACCGCAGAGCCCGGCATCTACCTGCCCGGCCTCTTCGGAGTCAGGATAGAGGATATGGTGCTCATCACCGAGACGGGCAGCCGCGGACTCACCCACTCGCCCAAGGAGCTTATCATACTTTAAAAATTTGCCCCGTATGTACCTTGCATACGGGGATTTTTTTGCTCAAAATTTTTGCGCGCAGTCTTTGTATTTTTTTGTTGACCTTTTATATTTCTTTTGCTAAACTTGTGATAGGAGGGATACATATGGAAAAACTGCGAAAAACCCTATATGACGTTCTTATATTCATCGTCTCGCTCTGTATCACGGGGTCTATCTCCGTCTCAAACGTAAAAACCAAGGACACGAGCCACATCAATCTAACCGTTGACGAGACCGCCCGGCAGCAGGAGATTCTGGGCTGGGGCACCGCCGGAGCCTGGTGGCCGCAGGTCGCGGGCGCGAGTGATAACGCCGAGGAAATTGCCAAGCTGCTCTTCAGCAAGGATGGTCTCGGGCTTAATATTTACCGCTTCAACGTCGGCTCCGGTTCAAAGCAGAATCCCAATTCGCGCCTTGACCCCGACTCTTGGAAGAGCACCGTGAGCTTCCTTGTCTATAACGAAAAGACGGGCAAGTATGAGTACGACTGGTCGCAGGACGCCGCATCGATGAAAATGCTCGACCTCGCCATGAGCTATGGCTGCGTGGATTCCGTCGTCCTCTTCTCGAACTCCCCCCACTTTTCAATGACAATCACCGGTCAGGCGAGCGGCGGCTTCAAAAAGCATCAGAACAACTTAAAGCCCGAATGCTATCAGGAATATGTCGATTATTTCCTTGACATAACCGAGCACTTTATCGAGCTCGGCTATCCTATCAAGTATATCAGCCCCGTCAATGAGCCGCAGGTGTCCTGGGGCGGCGACGACGTCTATCAGGAGGGCTGCCACTATGATACCGAGGAGCTTTTCAAGCTCTACCGATTGTTTGCAAAATCCATAAAAGCGCGCGGACTCAACGTCAAGATGTCCATATGCGAGGTTTCAAAAATAACCAGCAAGACATTCGATTATCTCACTTATATCTATAATGATCCGGAGCTGCGCGAGGTGCTCGGAACCTATGCTTATCACGCATATTTTTCAGACTACGATTATTTTCTCAAGACCATTTGGGGCAAGGCCGCAAAGAAACATCCCGGAATTATCTACGACATGTCCGAATGGTGCGAGCTGCCGACGAGGTTTAAAAATCAGGATATCAGAAACGCCCTGCGAATGGGTCAGGTCATAGCGATGGATATGACCCTGTCTCATCCCTCCATGTGGTCATCATGGGTAGCCGTCAGCGAGGGCGACGATTACGGCGACGGACTGATAATCGCAAACCACGATTGCAGCGAGTTTCGTCTTGCCAGACGCTATTATGCGACGGCTCACTTCTCGAAGTTCGTTCCCGTCGGCAGTCACCTTATCTCCTGCACGAAGGATGTCAATGACCGCTACGGAACAAGAAACAAGAAAAAGCTTGAATGCTTTTTCGCTTTCCGCTCGAACATCGCCGCATACCTCACTCCGGAGGGAAAAGTGGTCGTCGTAATAGTCAATAACGACAAGGAGCGCACCATAACCTTCAACGGCATCGACGGCAGAGACGCTCTCAAGCTCTATACAACAGACAGCAAAAGAAGCCTCGAACTCACCTATGACGGAGACTACCGGCAGACAGTGACCGTCCCCGCCTACAGCATCACCACGGCAATATTCGAATAACCGCGCACTCCGCAAAAGTGTTTACAAAACAGCAAATCCTGCCCGAGGGATTCCTTGGGTAGGATTTTTTGTGTATACGGCGCGGAAAACGGGAATTGCGGGTGAGTTATAAGCGGTACACCGTAGGAGCGAACTTTATTCGCCCGCAAAAAACGCAGTGGCTAATGTATATTGAAGCGTGTCGGGGCGGATATCATCCGCCCGCGGTTTATGCAGTAGCTTGTGGCTATTCACTCTGTAGGGGTGCGGCGACTCGACGACCCCTTGACGCGTCAGCGTCACCGAAAATCTATTTATTCATCAGTGTCGTGCAACACCCTCTCTGCCTCGCCTCCCCCATAATTGCAGCTGCGCCGCAACTCCCGCTTTGCCACCGTCTTTACCGCCCTATATCCCGCCGCTCCGAATGCTGCTCTCCCGCTCATCCCGCCAAACAAAAAAGGCCTCCGTATGCAGTCACACGGAGGCTTCGTTTTCTGTTCTGTTTTACTTTACCTGCTTTATCTTGTTTCCGGAGACGAGGAATGCGTGCTCGGAAATCTCCATCATCGGGGTGTCGTTGACGGAATCGGTATAGAAATTGTCGATTATCGTGTCGGGGTACATCTCCTTGAAGCGGTCAACCTTTTTCGCGCGGAAGCAGAGGTCGACTATGTGCGCGTTGCCGTCGGTGCGCGAGCAGATGTAGTTCTTGATGTTGAGTCTGTGCATGACCTCGTCGAGCAGCATCTCGGGGCTCGCGGAGATTATCACGTCATCATCCTGCCTCTGACGGAAATAGAAGGGCTTTATCTTGTGGATATTCGTATCCCAGAACTCGGTCACGAGCGCATCGAAATCCTCTATTCCCTTGTAGTACTCGGTGACGACATCGGAATACTGCTCAAGCGCTTCCTCGGCGTTTATCGTGCCCTTTGTGTATTTGTAGAGTCCGCTGAAAACGTCGGGAATGTACTTGACGAGCGAAGGGTCTTTCTTGAAAAGAAAGACAAACAGGTCAAAAAAGCTTTCGCCGTCGTAGATCGTGTTGTCAAAATCGTAAACATTCATTTTCATTTTCTCCTTGTTCGGGAAGTTCTGCACACATCCCAAAGTTATTTTCTCCTCTAAATAATACCATATTTTTAACTGTTTGTAAAGACGTCCTGTGCGATTGACTAAACGGGATTTAATTGGTATAATGATATGAGGTATGTACGAAAATAAGAAAGGACTGAAAAATGATGATGAAAATAGCTCCTTCAATGCTCGCAGGCGACTTCTCCCGCATGGGCGAACAGGCCGCAATGATAGAAAAAGCAGGCGCCGACTGGCTTCATTTAGACGTTATGGACGGGCATTTCGTGCCCAATATAACCTTCGGCGCGCCGATTATAAAAAGCATACGCGACAAGAGCTCTCTCGTCTTTGACGTTCACCTGATGATAAGCGACCCGCTCAAATATGTTCCCGACTTTGTAAAGGCGGGCGCGGACGTTATCACGTTCCATATTGAGTCGGATTCCCCCGTCGACGAGACTGTTGACCTCATCCGCTCGTCGGGCTGCAAGGCGGCTCTCTCCGTCAAGCCCGGCACTCCCGTCGAGAGCGTTTTCCCCTATCTCGACAAGCTCGACATGGTTCTCATTATGACCGTTGAGCCCGGCTTCGGCGGTCAGAAGTTCATGGCGGATATGATGCCCAAGATAACCGCCCTGCGCGAGGAGTGCGAGAGGCGCTCGCTCGATATTGAGATTCAGGTCGACGGCGGCATCTCCGCAAAGACCATTGAGGAGCCCGCGCGCCGCGGCGCCACTGTCTTTGTCGCGGGAAGCGCCGTGTTCGGAGCGGACGACCCCGCTCAGGCGATAGCTCAGATGAAATCTATTGCTGCAGGCTGCAAATAATCAGCCGCCGAAAAGCCTTTTCAACGCATCTCTCTCCGATATGCACCTCCAGTGCTCGCGGGTATGCGATGCCGAGAAGGGCGAGTCTATCGGCGCGCCGAACTCGCTTAATATGTGCTCGGGCACGTCGGTCGGGCTTTCGCCCATAAGCAGGCGGTATCTGCCCTCCGACTCGTAGAGCCCGCCGCTTTCGCAGCGTCCGCCGAGCGCGTGCGCCGCGTCCATGACGGCGTCGAGCGAACAAAACTCGTATACGGCGGTATTTTCCCCCTTCTTTATCGACGGGGTGCGGACCGCACGCGAGCCGTCGGCGCAGAGGGTGAACTTCAAAATGCACCCGCCCCTGCCCGCAGGCACGGCCTCGATTATCATCCGCCCGCTCGGGTCGATGTCGCGTTTTAATTCGTGACCCGCTCGGTCGAGCAGGGTCCAGACCACGCGGCGCGTCTCGATATTCGAGTAGTCCATCTGCTCATATGTAATGTTGAGCGCGTCCATGTCGCGCGCCGAGAGCTCGATGGTTATCCTGTTTTCCGCCGGCGCAAGTATCTTCAAGCGCTTCCCCTCCTTATAAATCAGAAAGTCTCTGCCTTATATAATATTACGCGCCCCCTCGGCGTGCAATGCAAAATTTTTGCCAGCTGAAAAAAAGGCAAAAAGAAAGGTTGATTTTATGGCAAAATTCAAACGCATAAAAACGCCTAAAAGTCCCTACATGAGCTATCTGCTCATGCTCGCCGCTCCCGCGATAGTCGCCTGGTATTACTACGGCGCGTTCGCGTTCAGGGCGATACTTACGGGAGTAGTCAGCGCGGCAGCCGTTGAGGCCGTCGCTCTGCTGATAATGAAAAGGAATCTGAGTCTCCTGTCCGATATGCATGCGGTATTTACGGGGCTTGCCGTAGCCATGCTTCTGCCCGCCACGGCTCCCGTCTGGCTGATAGCCTCGGGCGCCGTCTTTGCCGTTCTCGTTGCAAAGATACCGTTCGGCCCCGCGCATAAGGCTCCGTTCGTGCCCGCCGCGGCGGGAATCGCGTTTTTGACGGTCTGCTTCCCGGACGAGGTTTTCAAATATCCCGCCATTGACTCCGCGTCGTTCGACGTCTTTGAGGCGGGCTCCTCCCTCGCCGCTCAGCTGAGCGCGGGCGGAATACAGCACGTAAACTCAGTCGGCATAATGTCGATAATCTCCGGCAACGTAGCAGGCGCCCTGGGCACCTGCTGTTCCGTAGCGCTGCTCGGCTCCTGCGCCCTGCTCGCCGTCGGAAAACCCAAGAGGCTCATAAACGTCCTCGGCTTTCTCACCGTGTGCTCCCTGCTTGCGGTAATTTTCCCGCGCGGCTCGTTTTCAAGACCGGTGTCCCTGCTCACGGAGCTCTGCGCCGGCAGCCTGCTCTTCTCCTGCATTTTCTTCGTCACCGACCCCGGCACAAGCCCGAAGCCCCCGCTGACAAGATTTATCTACGGCGCGTTCGCCGGACTTATATGCATGATCCTGCGTTACTTCGGCACGTTTGAGGACGGCACCTGCTTCGGCATACTGCTCACAAACGCCTTTTGGCCGCTGGTCGAAAGTGCGCTGAGAAAGATAGGCTACAACAGGCTCATTGAAAAATCCATGAAAAAAAGCGCGGAAAAGAAAAAGCGGAAAGCAGCGTTAAAGGGAGGTGAGCCGGCATGAAGTCAGGCAAAAAGTATTCATTCTCCGACGCGCTGTTCAGCAGCACGCTCATTCATAACCCCGTGCTCATTCAGGCTGCGGGTCTCTGCGAGATAGTCGCGGTCGCAACGACCCTCAAGACGGCCGTTTTGCTCGCGGCGGCGTTCTTCCCCGTGCTTATAATCACGCAGGTTTTCGCCTGCGTGGCTCTCAAGCGCGTGCCGAGATGGATAAGAGTTGCGATATATTTGCTCCTCGGCACGGCAATAATCTCCGGTATAATCTACGCCATTGATATCTTTGTGCCGGAAATCCGTCTGGGCGCGGGAATATATCTCGCCCTGACGGCGGCGAACTCGATAATCGCCCTGCACTGCGAAAAGCTCGCGGTCAAGACCGACCTGCGCCACGCATTTTTTGACTCCGTGGCAACCGCGCTCGGCTATGCGGCGGTCATTATTCCCGTCGGCGCTCTGCGCGAGATAATAGGCTCGTCCACAATATGGGGCGTAAACATCAGAATTCCCGTTATATATCCGGCGGTGCTCATGCCGTTCGGCGGATTTATATTTATCGCATTCTTCGCCGCCGCGCTCAAGGCGCTGATAAACAAGCGCTTCCCAGAGCAGTCGGCAGAGACCGAGATGAAGATAAAGAAAACCTCGGTTATAGTCAGCAAGAAGAATCTTCCCGAAAATGCGGCTCCCGCCAAGGCGGAGGAGACTCCCGGCGCAGAGGAGAGTGTTGAAAGCGAAGAAATCACCGAGCCCGAGGAAACGGCAGAAACCGTCGAGGTTATTGAAACCGTTGAGGCCGCGGAGGAAGAACCGGATGACCTGTCCCACTTCGAGCCGCTCGACGGCGACAACAGCTTTGATTTGGCGGATATCTTTGCCGACGACGAAAACGACGGCAAGGACTACGGCTCGGCGTTCAACCGCCTCTTTGACGAGGCAGAAGATTTTAACTCCGACAAAAAGAAGGAGGGAGACAAATGAACATGACCTGGTTTTTTGATCTGCTCTCCACCGCGCTCTACACCGTGTTCATTCAGAACCTCGTCTTTAACGGCGGCTATGCGGCGAGCGAGGCGCTCATGCTCGCAAAGAAGCCGCGCAGGCTCTGGATGTTCTCGGCGATGATAGCATTCTTCTCGACCGTTACGGCTCTCGCCTGCCGCGCACTCGAGCTTGTCCCGCAGCACGCCAATCTGCCCGCAGCTCTGCATTTTGCGATGTACAGCGCCGTTTTAATAGTTGTGTTCCTGATAACGGGTCTTATTCTCAAGCTTGCCCTCGGTGCTACTGAAAAGTTCCTCGGCACGCTCGGCATGGCGGCGCTCAACACCCTTGTGCTCGCAACGCCCCTGCTCAACCGCAGCGCGGCCTACACCATTCCCGAGAGCATCGGCTCCGGCATAGGCGCGGGTCTTGCGTTCATCCTTGCGGCAACGCTCATATGCAAGGGACTTCACATAATCTCGCAGAATCAGGATATTCCCAAGGCCTTCCGCGGCACTCCGGCGGCGTTTATCTATGTCGCCCTGCTTTCGCTCGCGTTCTCCGGCTTCTCGGGAAGCTCCCTGTTCTCATAAATAAATTTTACGCCGCAGGCGGTCTGTCATACCGGCACGCGGCGCAAAGGATGATGAAAAATGGCAAAGCGCAGCAAATATGATAAGTATTTTTCACCCGGCACTCACAGGAGCATAACCGAATTCAGCAAGAATGCTGCCGGCGGCTCGAAGCGCCGCAAAAGCTACTCCGAGCGCAGGCGCAACAGAACAGTGGGCATAGTCCTCGCGTGTATTTTAGGCGCGGCTGCTGTATTCACTGCGGCATTTTTTGTCACCGACACGCTCCTGGGCATCTCCGACTCCGAGGTTGAAACCACCGTCGCCCCCGGCAAGAGCGATAAGGACGATAAGGGCAACAAGGGCGGCTCAAACGACACCACCGCGCCCGCCGCAGCCCCGCAGAGCTCCGGCGAGCTGAAGGCTCGCGTCGGCAATATCTCCCTGCTCGCGGGCGGAAGCGGACTCGACAGCTATATAGCCTCTCTCAAGAGCGCGGGTCAAAATGCCGTTGTTATAGACTTCAAGGACGCGTCCGGCTACCTCTCCTATCCCTCGTCGATAGCGGCGGTCAAGGACAAGACCCCCTCGTCAAGGGCTCAGGCCAATGCCGCTCAGAGCATAAAGAAGCTTCGGCAGTCCGGCATAAAGGTCGTTGCGCGAATATACTGCTTCAAGGATTCGCAGATGCCGCGCGTTGACCGAACCACGGCCGTTCACTACAACAAGACACAGACTATCTGGCTCGACAATGAGGCGTCCAAGGGCGGCAAGCCGTGGCTCAATCCCTATTCCGAAGCGGCTCGTAATTATCTTCTCGAAGTCGTAAAGGAAGTGAAGAACCTGGGCGTCGACGTGATATTGCTCGACGGCGTGCAGTTCCCCGACCTCAACTCGAAGATAGCGACGTTTGACGGCGAGGGCTCGGTATCGAGAAACGCCGTGCTCGTAAACTTCGTCAACTCCTGCGTCTCCGCGTGCTCGGGCACGCCCGTTATCTGCGCGATGAAGGGCGAGGCTGCGGCAGGCGGCAGCAGCGAGATATATAACGGCTCTCTCTGGAGCGCGAACGCCTACGCCTTTGCGGTAGACCTCAGCTCCCTCAAGGCGGACTTTAAACGCAGCTTCCCCGTCTCAAAGAAAGTAATCGAAATCAAAGCCTCGGCCTCAAATGCCGACAGCACATATATTTTAACAAAGTAAACAAAGGCCGATAAAAATGCATTTTATTCCCTACAATTCAAGAAAAAAATATCACCTCTCGCCCGGCGCGGCAGTGCGCTCGGGTGAGAAAATGACCTTCAGAATAGTCCTGCCCCGCTCGGAGCAGTGCAGCGCGGTTCGCCTTGTGCTTGAGCCGGACTGCGGCGGCAGAGAGAACATCTCTTTCTCCTGGGAGAGAATGCAGGGCGAGGACGAGGAATGGTGGCGGCTCGAGACCGCCGCGCCCGAAAAAGAGGGACTCGTCCGATACCATTTTGAATATGACACTCCGTGGGGTGAGAGGAAGATATCTCTTGAAAGCGGCGGCATCGCCGTAATGGGCGAGGGCGAGCGCTGGCGGCTGACGGTTTGCGGCGAAAACAGCGACACTCCCCTGTGGCTGCGCGGCGGAGTTATGTATCAGATTTTTCCGGACAGATTCCGTCGCTCCGGCAAAACTCCCCTTCCCGAGGACAAGCCCGCGGCAGTCTACCATTCCGAGTGGGGCGAGGAGCCCGATTGGGAGCCCGACTCCGACGGCATGATAGACAAATACGACTTTTTCGGCGGCGACCTCAGAGGCATAGAGGAAAAGCTCGACTATCTCGAGAGTCTCGACGTCACCTGCATATATTTGAACCCGATATTCTCCGCCCGCTCGAACCACCGCTACGACACGGGCGACTACATGAAAATCGACCCGATGCTCGGCACGGAAAAGGATTTCAGAAGTCTTTGCAGAGCGGCCGCTAAGCGCGGAATAAGAATTTTGCTCGACGGCGTGTTCAGTCACACCGGCGCAGACAGCAAATATTTTGACAAATTTTCAACTTACGGCGGCAAGGGCGCATATTGCGACAAAAATTCTCCCTACCGTTCGTGGTATAATTTTCGAAGCTGGCCGGACGATTACGCCTGCTGGTGGGGCGTTGACATTCTGCCGGAGCTCAACGAGACCGATCCCGGCGTGTTGGATTTCCTGACAGGCAGACACGGCGTTGCGCGGCACTGGCTCCGCCTCGGCGCATCGGGCTGGCGGCTCGACGTCGCAGACGAGCTGCCCGACGAATTTCTCGACCGCTTCCACGACGCAGTCAGAAAAGAGAAAAAAGACGCGTTCATCTACGGCGAGGTCTGGGAGGACGCGACCGATAAGATAAGCTACGGCCACCGCCGCAGATACCTTGAGGGCGGCGAGCTGGACAGCGTGATGAACTACCCGTTCGCAAACGCGATTATTGACTTCGTCCGCACGGCGAATGCCGAAAATCTGCGCGAATGCGTGGAGAATATAGTCGAGCACTATCCCCGCGCTTCGCTCGACACGCTGATGAACCATATCGGCACTCACGACACCGTGCGCGCCCTGACCCGACTCGGACGCGGAGATGTCCCCCGCCCCGAAAACGGGCGCGACAGGGGCATTATGACCGACGAGCAATATAAAAAGGGAGTTGAGCTTTTGATGCTCGCCTCCGTTTTGCAGTTCACCCTCCCCGGCGTTCCCTGCGTCTATTACGGCGACGAGGCGGGACTCTCGGGCGGCGAGGATCCGTTCAACCGCGCCTGCTTCCCGTGGGGGCATGAGAACAAAGAGCTGCTCGAGCACTATAAAACGCTCGGCAGGATAAGAAAGCTCTGCCCCGCGTTTGTCGACGGCGAGTTCAACTGCATATCGGCGGCTCTCGGCTGCATCGCCTACGAGCGTATCTCGGATACGGGCTGCGCGCTGATAATCGCAAACGCAAACGACCGCGAGATAGAATACCGCGTCCCCGAGTGCTGGCGAAACGCGCCCGCTCTTTTCGGCAAGGCGGCATACGGGCGCTCCGTCTCGGTAGGCGCACATTCGGCAGTAATTTTGCATAGATAACACAAAGACCGAGGTGATCGAATGTCAAAGAAAAAGGGAATGAGATTTCGCACGACGCAGGAGAAAAAGACGAGGCAGTTTCGCCTCTTTTTCCTGGGCTTTATCGCCTTCCTGCTCGTTTTCGCGCTTATCTCCGTAGCCTATATGTTTAAATCGCATCATCTCTCGATAAAGGACCTTCTGCCCGAAAAGGCGAGCGACTCGACCGACGAAAGCACGGATGAGGCTCTTGTGCCCTTAGACGGCAGCGCGACCTTCATGCTCGCGTGCGTCTCGGACGACGGGGACGACTTGTACTTAGTCGCCGCGGTGAACGCGGAGTTAAGCTCCGGCGAGGTGCGCGTATGCGCCTTTGACCCGAACACCCGGGTTGATGTCTCCGGAAATAAGAACTCCCTCAAGGGGCACTATTCGGAGGGCGGCACAAAGGCTCTCAAAAGCGCGGTAGACGCGCTGTGCGGCTTCACCGCAGAGCGGTATGCCGTCTCGACCGCGAGCCAATTCAAAAATGCCGTAAACGTGCTTGACGGCGCGCAGATAACCGTGCCCGAGCGCGTGAGCTACAAGACAAAGGAGCTCTCTCTTTCACTCATGCCCGGCAATCAGACAATAAAGGGCGAGACGCTGCTGAAATATTTCCGCTATTTCCTGACCCCGTCGGGCGGCGGAGCCATAAAGCAGAGCGAGCTGCTCTGCGTGCTGTTTTCGCAGTATATCAACAAGACCTATCTCGCCTCCGGGCGCAACTACTTCTCGCAGATAGTGAATTCTTTGGACACCGACATATCCATCGTCGATTTCTCGCGCTGCGAGAGCACGCTCTCGGCTATGGCGGCGAGAGATATAGATTATTCCGCCGTGTCCTCCGTCGACGAGCTGAATGCCGCTCCCGACAGGCGCGGAAAATAAACCGTTCGGACTTAAAACAAGGGGGTAGGCAAATTGACAAAAAAGCTTCTGCGGCTTGCGTCGCTTTTGCTCGCGCTTATACTTATCTTCTCGGGCTGTTCGCTGCTTGAAGAAGAGGATACCGTTCCCCCGTCCGAAGAATCGGCTGCCTTCGGCAGCTTCAAGCACTACTTCGCAAAGCTAAACGAGGACGAGAAGCGCGCCTACAATGCCGTTTTGCGCGACATTGAATCGTTCCCCGAGGAGATTGAAATACCCGAGCTTGATAACGGCGAGCTTGAAAACGTCTGGCTCGCCCTGATGTACGACAATCCGGAGCTGATGATGCTCGGGCGCGAGTGCGTGCTCGTCGCAAGAGGGCGAAAGTACTTCTTCAGCTGCGAATATTCCATGACGAAAGAGGAATATGAGCAGAAAAAGGCCGAGCTTAAATTGAAGGCAGATGAGCTCGGAGCTAAAATAGAAAAAGAGCCTTCTGATTTTGACAAGGAGCTGCTTATCCACGACGCAATAATCGACTCGTGCAACTACGCAGACTCCGGTCAGCTCATAGCGAGCTCCGCCTACGGCGTGCTCGTCGAGGGCTCTGCCTCCTGCGAGGGCTACGCAAAGGCCGCAAAGCTCCTGCTCGACAGAGCCGGGATAGATAACTACGTCATAACCGGCACCGCAACGCGCGACGACGGCGAGAGCGAGGGTCATATGTGGAACGTCGTCTTTCTCGACGGTCAGCCCTATAACTTAGACCTCACCTGGGATGACCCTATAGGCGAGGGCGCGGAGCAGAACAAGCGCTATGCCTATTTCAACATCACCGACGAAGAGCTTCTAAAAACTCACACGTTTTTTGACGAGGCTCCCTGCTGCACGGCAACGGACTTCAACTATTTTATAAAGCTCGGCAGACAGTTTGACAGCTACAACGCGCAGACGAAATCCGCGCTCTCGAAGCTGTTCGGGGGGCTCAAATCAGGCGGCAAGCTCGATATCAGGTTCTCGTCGGATAAGGCTTACAGAGCCGCCCTCAACGGGCTGATAAAGAAAGAGGAAATCTACCGAATTCTGAGCGTCGCCGACGCGGGCAGGCGCGGCTTTTCAACGACGCAGATAAACTATATCACCGACGACACCCACCGTGTCATCGAATTTATTCTCGTATAACCGGGGTGAAACAATGGACAAAAAGAGAATCGAGGCGGCTGTGCGCGAGATACTTGCGGCGGTCGGCGAGGACCCGGACAGGGAGGGTCTTGTCGAGACGCCCGAGCGCGTCGCCCGAATGTACGAAGAGATTTTCTCGGGGCTTGAGGACGACCCCAAGCGCCACGTCAAGCTCTTCAACGAGGAGAAGAACGAGGAACTGGTCATTGTGCGCGACATACCGATGTATTCCATGTGCGAGCATCATCTTCTGCCGTTTATCGGCAGGGCGCATATTGCATATATCCCGCGCGACGGAAGAGTCATAGGGCTCTCGAAGCTCTCGAGAGTCGTTGACAGCTTCGCTCGCCGTCCCCAGCTTCAGGAGCGGCTGACCTCGCAGATAGCGGACTTTCTCGATGAACAGCTCGACCCGCTCGGCGTGGCCGTCGTTATCGAGGCCGAGCATCTGTGCATGACGATGCGCGGGGCGCGTGCTTCTGGGGCGCAGACGAGAACCTCCGCCCTGCGCGGCACAATGCGCTCGGACGCACGGGCGCGCGCCGAGGCAATATCACTTCTCACAAAATAAGGCGATACCATGGAAAATTTTATTTTTGACACCTCATCCCACACGCTTGTGTGCGGAATACTCAACATAACCCCCGACTCCTTTTCGGACGGTGGAAAATGGGACGAGCCGCAGAAGGCTCTCGAGCACGCGCTCGAGATGCAGTCGCTCGGCGCCGATATTATAGACGTCGGCGCGCAGTCGACCCGCCCCGGCTCGACAAGGCTCTCCGTCGAGGAGGAAAACGCGAGGCTCATTCCGGTGCTCGACCTTTTAAAGGGCAAAATAACCGTTCCGATAAGCGTCGACACCTTCTATCCCGAGTGCGCGCGCACGGCGCTCACGCACGGGGCTAAAATAATCAACGACGTCAGCGGCGAGGCGAGCGACGAAATGGCAAGGGTCGTCGGCGAATACCGTGCGGGCTGGATAATAATGCACAACCCCGCAGGTGCGGACGCAGTCCCCGTCTATGAAAACGGAGTCTCCGACGATGTGCTCGACTTTTTCGGCAGAGCCGCGAGGGTCGCAAAATCTCACGGGATTCCCGCGGGCAGCCTCTGCTTTGACCCGGGCATCGGCTTTGCAAAGAGCTATGAGGACAATCTGCGCCTGATAAGGGATATCGGCAAGCTGAAGCTCAACGGCAGCGCGCTTATGTCCGCAGCGTCGAGAAAGCGCGTCATAGGCACGGCCTCCGGCGAGACGGATGCCTCAAGGCGCGACCCCGGCACGGTGGCACTGCACACGGCGAGCATATTAAACGGCGCAGATATTATCCGCACCCACGACGTGTTCTCCGCCGTCCAGTCGGCGCGTGTCGCGGACGCCTTAAAAAAGATATGCGGGGAGGAGAACGGTGGATAAGATAATTATAGATTCGCTGCGCATCTTCGCGTATCACGGAGTAAATCCCGAGGAGCAGGAGGACGGGCAGTTCTTCATTCTCGACATCGAGGCGGATATGCCTCTTTCAAAGGCCGGAGAGAGCGACGATATAGACGACACCGTCAGCTACGCGCAGATGATAAAATGCGCGCGCAGGGTGTTCACCGCACAGAAAGACAGGCTCATTGAGCGTGCGGCGCGGCGGGTTGCCGACGCACTGCTCGAGGAATTCCCGCCCCTTTCGGGCGTAAGAGTGACCTGCAAAAAGCCGGACGCGCCGATGAAGGCGGATTTCGCATTTGCCGCGGTCAGCATTTACAGGGAAAGACAGTAAAAAAATATAGAACGGGCAAGATTTATCAATAGAAAGGACTTGTTATTTTATGGCCAACTGTATGCAGGCAGTTATAGGTATCGGTTCAAACATGGGGGACAGATTAAAGAACATAAACGGCGCCGTGCGCTCTCTGTCCCGCCTTCCAAAGACGAAAATAACGGCGTGCTCCCACGTCTACGAAACAAAGCCCATGGGCTACGAGGATCAGTCGATGTTTTATAACGCCGCGGTAACTGTGGAGACGGAGCTCTCCGCGCAGATGCTGCTCGGCGCGTGCCTCGGCATCGAGGGCGCTTACGGACGCATAAGGACGATAAAGGACGGGCCGCGTGTGCTCGACCTCGATCTGCTGCTCTATGAGGGCATGAAGAGCGAGAGTTTTCTGCTCACCCTGCCGCATCCGAGAATATTCGAGCGCGCTTTCGTGATGGTTCCGCTGCTCGACCTGTTCCCGTCCGGCAGAGCGCCCGGACTCTTCTTCCTGCCCGCTCTTCACGAGACAGGCACGGACGGCGTTGAAAAAATAAACGAAGAGATAACTCTTCCCGAATAAAGAACGAGGTGTACCAATGAAATACGACGTAGTTATCATCGGCGCGGGCCCTGCCGGAATATTCACGGCTATCGAGCTTATCCGCAAGGGTGCGAACAAGAAAATAATGATGGTCGAAAAGGGTCAGCCGATCGAAAAGCGCCGCTGCCCCAAATCGAAAACAAACAAGTGCGTCAACTGCAAGCCCTATTGTCATATCACCACGGGCTTCTCCGGCGCGGGCGCGTTCTCGGACGGCAAGCTGTCGCTGAGCCCCGAGGTCGGCGGTCAGCTCCCCGAGCTCATAGGCTATGAAACCGCTCAGGAGACAATAGAATATGCCGACAGCATCTACCTCGAGTTCGGCGCGGACACCCATGTTGAGGGCGTCGGCCGCGAGGAGGAGGTCAAGGAGATAAGAAAGCGCGCCATAAAAGCGGGTCTTCGCCTTGTCGACTGCCCGATACGCCACCTCGGCACGGAGAAGGCGCAGGATATCTACTACGCCATCGAGCAGTATCTCATAGAAAACGGCGTCGATATGCTCTTCGGCTACGAGTGCGACAATATAATCCTCGACGGCAACCGCTGCAAGGGCGTCTATGTCCGCAAGGGCGAGGAGAACATAGAGATATTCGCGGAGCACACCGTAATAGCGACAGGGCGCCGCGGCGCGGACTGGCTCGAAAAGCTCTGCGCTCAGCATGATATCTCCCATCAGCCCGGCACAGTCGATATCGGCGTGCGCGTCGAGATAAGAAACGAGGTCATGGAGAAGGTCAACGACGTTCTCTACGAGTCGAAGCTCATCGGCTATCCCAAACCGTTCAAGAACAAGGTGCGCACGTTCTGCCAGAATCCCGGCGGTTTCGTCAGCCAGGAGAACTACGACAACGACCTCGCCGTCGTCAACGGACACTCCTACAAGGAGCTCAAGAGCAACAACACGAACCTCGCCATACTCTGCTCCCACAACTTCAATCAGCCGTTCAATCAGCCCATTGAATACGCGCAGAAGGTCGGCGAGCTGACAAATATGCTCGGTGCGGGACACATTCTCGTCCAGCGCTACGGCGATATCCTCGACGGCAAGCGCACGTGGCAGAAGGAGCTCGACCGCTCGAACGTCAGACCGACGCTCCCCGATGCCGTCGCGGGCGACATAACCGCCGCCATGCCCTACCGCGCCATGCTCAACATAATCAACTTCATCCAGGCCGTGGACTACGTCGTGCCCGGCTTCGCCGCCGAGGAGACGCTGCTCTACTCCCCGGAGCTCAAGTTCTACTCCAACCGCATAAAGATGGACGAAAGCTTTGACACCAACGTCAAGGGACTCCACTGCCTCGGCGATTCGAGCGGCTGGACAAGAGGTCTTATGATGGCCTCCGTCATGGGCGTGCTCATGGGCAGAAGCATAGCGGACAGATACAAAAAGTAAAGCATATTAATATAAAAAATTACCCCCGGAGATTTTTCAAGGCTCCGGGGGGTTAATTTTTGTGAAATGCGACTTGTCTCGCTGTCCTCGACACAAATGAAAATTTTGCAAAAAAGCACCTGCAAACGCAAGTGCTTTTTGAGCAGATAATGTTTATCGAAATGTCGACTGCGCCCGACTTCGCAAAACACACCTATAAAAACCTTATAAGATTTTCCTGCATGCTCTTTGTAAATATTGGCGCAACCCATGGTTAAACTTTATGAATTTCATCAAGGATTCTGTCATGATATGCATCATATTCGTCCAGCTCTTTTTGATACTGTTTGAACTCGGCGAACAGTTGCCTCATTGCCGCAGAAGTTGCCTTTTTGCTTTCATCGCAGGACATCTCAATCTGTTTGCGCTTAGATTTATTTGTCAACAACGTAAACGCGCCATAACCCACTCCGGCAAAAGCCAGAATCAATAGCCAAAATCCGACAAAGAAGCTTCCGGCAATCGCAGCTGCTCCGACACCAAACCCAATATAAGCAGGCCAGTTTTTTATTGTCGAAACGGCTGTGTCTCTTTTTTCATTATAGAACGAATTGATTTTTTCCTGTTCTTCATCTTCGCGTTTAAAGTTGACAACTGTAGAGTACTCGTCAATATTGACTTGGTAATTCACCTTTCGGCGACTTCTGTACTCTTCGGTATGAGCTTCAACCGCCTTTTCCTGAAGATCTTTCGTCAACGTGAACACGCTCATTCTGATCTGACCGTTGACGTCCTGAGTGTCGCACCCGTAGAGCCAATCAATCATTTCCGCAATCAAATTCAGGTCACTTGCTTTCTTGGCTTGCTCGGCAGCGAAACACTCCTTGGCTGCCTCAACATCTCCCTCGAGACGAACGATATGCTCATTATAAGCGATTTCGTCATACGTGTCCTTTTCGGTCTGATTCGGAATCGCAATTATTTCATCAATATAGCCTTTTAGGAATGTGTTTTTTTCTTCCGCCGGAACATTAACGGTCTTGAGGATAAACTCAAGAATATTGATGTTGCTCTTTGCTTGCATCATTACAGAAGAAAGCTGATTAAACTCGTTGCAGCACTTTCTCAACATCGTATACCGAAGTTGATCTGAAGGCTGCATTCTATTGAAATAGTGACAGATTTGGTCGACTATTTCGTCTTCGCTATAACCCGATGCCCGCATATTGGCATCGATAACCTTTTTTATGAATGTAAAGATTTCGTTTTTTGTTTTCTCATCTACAGTATCAACGAGCGTCTTGCTAACAAGAGAGAAAAGCATCAAGAAAGTCCTCTGATCGCTGCCTTTAAGATCACATTCCTGATATGTATAGAACCATTTCAGCGCTGCTTCTTCTCTATTGTTTCTGAGGTTGAAAAGCATATAAAAGATTGCACTGTTCTTCTTGTCAAGCTTAATCGCTCGATCTATAGCTCTATCCGCAAGTTTCTTATCGTCGTTACGCCAAGCCATAATACTGATAAGAACGCAAGTGAGCCAATAATCCGGCGTTTGCAGATGCTGTATCTCTATAGATTTTGTAATGGTTTTATCGCTTATCATTTGAACGTCAAGATTATCCATAATACCTTGAACAATTTTCCTGACGGTTCTATAGTTTGCAAAATCGTAATATTTTTTATTGTTAGCCCCACGAATCTTTTTGTTTGCCAACTCAATGTTTTTGAAACGGACATATAGTCGTTCTATATCTCCTTGCAATGCAATAGCGTCAACTACTCTTTTATGGGACGATTGCATACTTCCGTTGCAATTATCCAATGTAGTGCGAATCTTCGTATTATAATCTTCAAGATTTCGGTGTGCACGAGAAACTCCGTTTGCAACGGTTGATAACTCGCCGCGCAATTCTGCGTTATATTGCTGAACTTGTCTCAGCTCTCTTTCAAGCTGGTTGAGTTGATTTTGAAGTGCATAATTACTCATCCTTATATCCTCCTGACTTGCTCGATGCAGCAACAGCTCTTTCCGAACCCCACTTCCGAATTTTTGCCACCATATCGGGATTGTTTTTTGAGATGGGAACTATCTTTCCGAACGTTTCCATCAAAGACTCCTTGGTTATCACCGATTGTCCGTTTATCAAGGCTAATTGAGCAATGTCCTTAATGGCATACTCAATGTCCGAGTAGGAAAAGCCTTCGGACACTTTCAGCAAGTCTTCCATATCAAGAGACGAGAGCTCAACATGAAGTGACTGCTTGGCATATTGAGCAATAGCGGCTTTTCGTTCTGCAACATTCGGTAAATCAATAAAAAAGATTTCTGAAAAACGACCTTTTCTGAACAACTCAAACGGCAACGCCGAAATATCATTTGCTGTTGCAACAAGAAACACTCGACTTTGAGATTCCTGAAGCCAAAACAAGAACTGACCAAGAACTCTTTTCCCCGTGTCATTCCCGGAATCGGATACAGAGAGCGCCTTTTCAATTTCATCAACCCACACAACGCAAGGAGAAACATTATCGATAAACCGAAGGGCATCCTTCATCTTTTTTTCGCTTTCACCAACCCATTTATCATACACCGAGCCTATATCGAAACGGAAAAGCGGTAACTCCCATTCTCTTGCCACCATCTTTGCGGACAGCGACTTTCCGCATCCCGGAACTCCGGCTAAAAGAATACCTTTCGGTGTCGTAAGATCCCTTTGTTGTAAGTCCTCATCTGATGCAAAAAATATACTCTTTTTTGCGTCGAGCCATTCTTTCAACGCATCTAATCCCGAAACGGTAAGATTGCGGTCCACCTTGACCGTTTGGATGCTCGATACTGCGGAATACAGTCTGCTCTTTTGGCTGGTCAACTCATATAAGTTTTCGCGGCCGAGTCTTTTCTTGCTTACGAGAGTAGTGGATAAGATATTTTCGATTTGGATTTCCGAAAACCCCCTGAGCAAAGTTGCTGCCATCCTAATATCTTCTTCGTTCCACTCTATGGGATACCTACCTCTGAATTGACGGATAAAGGATTCGATCTGATAAATTCTCTCCTCCATGTCCGGATAGTCCAATGTGGTCAACATTCCAAACTGAGAAAGCCGCGACCATACCGGATCCGCCGTGATAAGAATGAGCGTGCAATTTGTTTCTTTCGCCAAATATAAGATGTTGAGAATTTCACGACTGTAAATGTTATCTTCGCCAATCCGTTTTATATCACCAAAGGCAAAAGTGGAGTTTCTGTTCTTTTTGAATGACGATGATATGTATTGCAGCGGATCGCTATCTACATCTTTTGTCGCGTCGCCGTTGAGAGCGCACACTTGTTTGGCGTCGGTATAGTAATTTATACTAATGTTTAACTCTCTTGCGATCTCCTTCAACATTCGCTCAACTCTTTCTCTCTCAGAAGAATCAACGATAATGAGCGGAGTCCTCGCACAAATATAGTTATTGATTTCCGCTTTTGTTGACCTATAATTGCCCATTCTGCCACCTGTATTCTTAAAATAGTTTTATCCTGTTCACCAAGAAGAGAAGATCCTCCAAATCGGAATTAGAAAATTCCAAAGATTGATTATGCAGAAACTTTGTAGTAGCCTCCCAAAAGTTACTCATCTGCTCCTTCACCGACTCCTCCAATTCCAAACGGAAGCTTTCCGGAAGGAAAGTCAGCTTTTTAAAAAACAGCGATTTGGAAACATCCTTTTTTAAACGTTTGAACAGTAGTTCCGTCTGGCACAACTCGTTAAACGCAATGTTTTCGTTAAGATTTCGAATAAATCGCTTGGCGCTTTTGTCCAAAAAAGCATTTACGGTTTCTACAATCTGTTTTTGCAGAGCGTTCTTCGTGAGGTCAGAGCCAACAAATGTGCCCATACCAACCGCCTCGAAAAGCTCGTTGTCGGCACCTGTCCCGTTTTTAATCATGTCAAAGCACGCCAGCCATTCTTGATATGTAGACGGCGCTTTTATTCCCGTGTGCTCGGATACTGTACTCATTTCAAGAAACTATAAGGAGGTTCAAGGCTCCAGCTCGGAAGCGATTTGCTCATCTCCTTAAGGCGTTCGTCGGAGATTTCGACATTGTCTGCGTTGAACTCCGAAAAATTGTCGTGGAGGCGCTGCTCCATCATCTGTTCAAACTCCATATCCTCGTTTTGCTTGTTCTGCTCGTTACTCATGGTTATTACTCCTTTATCTTATTGGATTAATTTTAGCGATTTTCTATCAAAGGAATTCCACTGTGCTCAGCAGTTCGTCCTTCTTTGCGCACTCTTCATCAAAACAGCGTCTAAATTCAGCGATTTCGCCCATACAAGCATTTAGGTTGTCAACGGCCGCCTGCACACGCTGAGGATAGGCTTTGACCGCCTGCACTATTCTAAACACGAAAAAACCTACGGCCAAAGCAGTTACTATAAGCGAATACAATGTAACAAAAGCTAATCCGGCAGACACGATTAATAGAATTGCAGCAAGAATATTGGGTGTGTTGACAAACATATTTTGGAATTTATTGTTCTCAAAATGATTCTTCAGACTTTCCACTTGCTCTGCCTGATCATTGCCGTTGCTTGCGCCTTCCCAAGTGTCAATATGAAGGTTATATTGGGTGGGCAGGGATTCCTTGAGCTTGGCATCAAAATTATCGACAGCCTTTTTAAACCACGCTTTTGTGTTTTGAAAGCCAAATTTTCTCACTTGAATATCGGTCTGATCACTGTCATCATAGATAGCCCATTTGAGCATTTGCTTGCCGATATTGAATTGATTGTTTGACAGCTCTTCCATCGCCTGATACTGACTTTCGGCTTGTTCGACGACACCGTTGTTCTCAACAACCAAGCGATAATACTCTTGTTGTTTCTTTAGTTCGAGTTCCTCCGCATCATAATTCGAGATTAAATTCATGAGAATGGCATCAATGCGACTCTTGTAGTTTTCACTGTCTTGAGGCTCAGACTCGACATCCAGGGATTTTACAAACTCCAGAAGAGTCTCAAACTTTGCCGCCTCCTTATAGGCGCTCTCAACCTCAGCGGCATTAGTACAGAATTGAAGAATAGACTGATATGTAAACTGTGCCGGGGTGTTGATATTGGCAATATATTTCTCATAGGCATCGAGAAGTTCATTGGAGATCTGCTCATTGTCGTTTATGATGGAAATCCATTCATCAATGAGCCGGATTATCTCTTGCTCGAGCTCCTTGTCCTTGCCGAAAATGCCATTTAAAAATGACTGGAGCAGAACGGCGGTTTCTTGCTGTAACATAGTGGGGTCAAGCGTCTTGAAATACTCATAAAACCACTTTTTGGCCGCTTCCATTCTTCCGAATCTCATGTTTAAAAGACAGAAGAAAAGCGTGGTCTTAATCGCGTCCTTTCTACCGCTTTCGGCAAGAGCATTTTTTGCAACATCGGGATAATCGTTCACCCACGCCGTTATAGCAATGAGGGCATAGGAAAGCCAGTATCTCGAGCTGGTAATCCAGAGTTCTTCCGACAACTCCTGGATAGTGCTGTTCCTAACCAGGTTAATATCAAAGTCGCGAACAACGCCCATAACCGTACGTCGAATTGCAATATGATTGCTGAATTGCTCTTTGATAATCTGATCGATTCTCAAGATATTCTCGTGAGCGATCTGCTTTTCCTCGCCGTGGAGCATCTGCGTCTTGAATTTCTCGATATTATCGTAGATCTTATTCGTTGTGGCTTGGATGCTTGCCGTCGATGTGTTAACATTGTTGACCTTAACATCTACACGTGATTTAAACGAATTAATAGTTTGGTCAAGACTGTTTATCGCTTGTAATGCATTAGACATTAGTTTCTACCTCCCGTTATTAGAATCCCTCGACTGCGCTCAGCATATCGACACTTTTTGCGTCTGCTTCCTTGTAGGCGGAGCGCCATTGCGAAAGTTCGTCAAGTGCTTGTTTAAGCAACAGTTTGCTTTTTCGTTTCTTCTCTTTTATAATTTTCCCCATATCGACGATGCGACGCCAAAGGAGAAAGCTGCCTGCCAAACCGAGCAAGATACCGATTGTCAAAATAACCGGTGAGAAGAACGGAATCAGTAAAAGGAGGAGGAGCAAAGCCACCGCACATATTCCCGTGTAGATCAAAACGTGTTTATCTTTGAAGGTGTTCTTGAATTTGTTTTTGTCATAAAACTTATCAAGAATCTTCTCGGCCTCGTCATAATCCTTCTCGTTACATTCCAATTCACACTCATCAATGTTGAAATGATATTTGTCCTTCTCTTTTGTTCTATATTGCTCTACGAACTGTTTGAATCCTTTTGCCATTGCTTCTTTCATAAGAGAAATAGAAAAACGCCTAACCGATACATCCGTCTGGCTCGTATCATCCGCAAAAGCCCAGGAAAGAAGAAGATCTCCAAAATTTTTCTTTTTCTTTTTGTCCTCGAACAGCGCATTATAGTTAGCCTGCGCTATTGCGACATCGCCCTTAGCGCTAATAACGGCTTCATTGTATTTAATCTTTTGGACAACCTTCAGTTCGTCTTCGTCATAATCATTGATAAGCGAATATAGAACGTTTTCGATTCGTTGGGGAAGATCCTTACCTTCTGTAACTTCTGCTTCGGAAATTTCATTGTAATATCGCGCTATCTCGGCATTCTTTTCTGCCGTAGACAGAAGCGCCTTCATATCAGGATACTCAGCGCACGTCCTTCCGAGAATCGTATACTCATGGTTTGTCTTGTGGACATATAATTCAGCAAACTCAATTGCTTTCCGGGTGAATTTCTTCGCGAAATCCACTGTAGTTACTTCTACCTGTGCGAGCATATTCCGGAAGCACGCGGCTATCGTTGTTTGGAATTCTTCGTCGGCTCCAAATGCTCCAAGCAAATAGGCCTGCAGGAGATACTGCCATTCGTCGCCCAAGTTGCTCATATCTGCTCGGTCAAGATAGTTGACATACCATTTCTTTGCAGCATCAATCCTATTAAAGCGAAGATTGATAAGCAAGTAGAACAAACATGAATTAAAGTAGCTTATGGTCAAGCTTTTGCTCATAGCGCGTTCTGCGGCTTCTTTTTCGTCGCTCACCCAAAGCATTACTGCCGAAATGCAATAGGCAAGCCAATACTCCGTGTTTTGGAGATATGCCTTTTCTACTTTCTTTCGCGCGGGCTCGCTTGATATGATATTAGAGTCGAGACCGACTACATAGCCGAGAGAAATCCTTCGCAGTTCATTGTAATATGAAAATCTCGTGTAGTACTCATCGGTATACTGAGATGCGTTCTTTGAGGCAGTTGAGATGTTTTTGAATGAGAAATACTGAACGGTCAGTTCTTTTAATGCCTGAAACACCTCTTTTGTGCTAATATCGGCTTGGCCAACGACGTCGGACAAGGTTCCCATCTCTTTATAGACAGCCTTGTCCATTTCACCGCAATTGCCGATGAGAACCTTTACGTTGTAAATGGCAGTTTCAAGCTCTCTCTCCAGTGCGGCGTTCTCCTGATTGATATAGTTAATTTGACTAATAACATTATTTATCTGTGCGCGTAATCGTTCCGCTTCCTCTAACTCTCTTTGATATTCTTCTTCCGTCATAGCTGAGAACCTCCCTCTTTTGTTACGTTGACATTACTTTCTCGGAAACCCAGAAGCAATCTGCTGTTTCGCTTTTTCGGGCTGTTCTCTCAACGAAATCATAAAATTGAATACTCCGACTCCATCCAAGAACGGTGCGATTCTGTGAATATCGTCTGCAGTGTATCCCTCGACCTTTATCGGATCATCAGCAACGTACTCATTTGTTTGAATCCACAAAACGAATTCATCGGCAATGTCCTGGTGCTTTTCGAATTTCAGCAACATCCTTTCCATTACGGCAGGAGTCAACTTCTTTTCGGTTAAAAGATACTTCTTAATCGATTCCATTTATATCCGCCTCCCTTTTATATTTAATCTGTCCTTAAATTGCTGTGCAAAGGCTCTTGCTTCAGCCTCAACAAGTTGATCTTGATACCCCGCAAAGTCATCTTCGGGGCGTATATAATTGTCAAAACCATACTGGTACTGATAATCCTTTGCACTCTGAGGATTGTTTGCTCGCTGGTGCTGATATGCATGCCACAATTCGTGGGCTACAGTGTCAGCAGCTTCCTCATTGTTGTACAGCATATACTCGTTAACTTCCAATGTGTTGCTCTCGGGCGAATACCCACCATAATCTCCATCTACCGGATTGTTGTAATAGACAATCTCAGGGGGATTATCAAAGCCAATTACATCTTTAACATAGTCGGCAAGATCCGTCATTGCCGCTTTCTGCTCATCAAGAGTTAGACCTTCCCATGTGCTACTGTCAAAGTTGTCAAGAGAACTATCAAGACGGCCTAAATCAGCTGCATAACTGATACCATCAAAGTCATAGTCATCTAATCCCTCAAAAACCTCATCATAGTTTATCTCATTTGGAAGATCTGTAACAGATGGCGTTTCTTCGGACAAATCCTGCGGGAAGTCTTGTCCGGGTTCAGCTATCTCTTCCGGTTGACGTTCTTGAAGAATTTCTTCAAAGTCGGGCTTTTGATATGGATCTGAAAAATCACCATGAATGTTCCGCTCTAATTCCTCTTGCATCCGAGCACGTTGAGCCATTACTATTGATTCCATTTCCGGGCCGTCCTCGAGCCCCTTGTCGCGGAGATCATCGCGCATTGCTTCAACATTCTCATCAATAGCACGATTTCCTGACTCCCATAGTTCAGATTCCTCTCTTGTTAGTACCGGACCGGTGTCGCTTTCTTCTGCGGCATCGTCTACATCAATTTTAATGTCGCCGGACTCTATGCCATCTCTTAAGTTTTGGAGAGCTTCTTTATCAGAGGAATTCTCTATGAATTCTTCAGTCTCGCTCTGCGTTAAATGAACGGGCTCATTTGAAGCACCAACGGTGTCTAATGATTCGGTTGGAGAATTGCTTGCACCATCGTCTATCGGATCAATAGGAGGTGAAGAACTCTGCTGCACTTCCACAATTGCATCAATTCCCGCCTGCTCATTTGCCATTATGGCATCAAGTTCGGGACTGTTTTCCGGAATGCCGGCCGCGATCAGTTCATCCCGTATATCAGTAATATCGGACGTTTCACCGCCGCTATAATCGATTGGATCCCTGCCAAGTTCCTGTAGGTAGGCATTATTTAGCTCTTGCCATTCGGGATCTTTTGAATATTCCGCGTAATCCTGCTGACCATAATTGTGTGAGTTATAATAATCGGCCAGTTGGTTATACGCCGACACCTCTGCCTCAAGAGGCGAGTCGGGCTGCGCATCAGCTTCCTCATAAAGGACGTCCACCGCTTCTCCTTGCTCATCCTCTTGAATACCTATAATGTCGGCATTGCTCTCGGGATCATCAACCGACATATCATCCAAAGGATCTGCTTCCGGTATTGCTACCGTATCAACCTCGTTTCCCATGTCTGTTTCAGTCGGGATCACATCTTCCGCCTCAAACCCGTCAGAAGTATATTCGGAGGACTCATCGACAAGAGGATTATCGTTGTCTATATCACCTTCATCCATTAAAGTGGAGACACTTATTTCTTCCGGCGTTTTCTCTGTATTATCAAAATCAAAGCCATCCACAAAATCAGGAACTTCGTTTTGCGGTATTTCTTCCTCCTCCAAGAGCGCTTCAACATCGTTATCGTTGCTGTTTTCCAATGTGTCCGTCCCTATTTCAAATGGATTCTCGGAAATGTCCGGTACCGGTTCAACATCATTCATTAGCGTTTCTATGTCGTTACCTGTAGAATCATTACCTTCAACCGCTGCCTCTGTGATCCCTTCTAACGATTCCGTTGCCTCCTCGTCCATCAAGTAGGATATGTCAGAGCCGGCATCCATTTCATAATCATCTGTAGCGTTTGAGATGTCTGATGGATCCAGAACGGAAGAATCAAGCGCATCAAACGGAACGTCTTCTGTTGTATATGTATCGGCGGCATTATCCATCAAGCTATCTATATCCGCCGCTTCTGCCGTTGAAAGCTCTGCATCAAAACTGCTATCGAGTGGTTCAACATCGAAACTTTCAAGTTGCTCCGTAGAGATATCGTCCATTAGGCCGCTAACATCGACGGTATCGGAAAAACTGCTCGTGTCGGTGGTATCTGTGCTTACATCGTCGAAAGATGAAGTTTCAACGGAGTCGTCAAAAACTTCGCTCATTGCCCGAACCTCCTTTTTGTTTTTTAAGCAGCTGCTACTGCTCGACTCTTCTCAAAAACCGCGGATGATTAAGAATTGTATTGTACTCGGCTCTTGTGATTCCGAAACTTTTAATCAGCATAGACTTCCTCAAGAACTTAATCTTTACGCAGTTAACAAGCCGGTTACTCGCCTGTATTGAAGGATTCTCCTTCAACAAGAGGATAATGTTCTTGTCCATTCTCACTAAAAACTTTACGAACTCCGCTTTATCGGCCAATTCGTATAAGCAGTCGTTCACCAACCGTGTTGCGAGGAAATCTGCGTTGGCACGAAGCCTTAAATCACAGTTGTCTTTACAATAGCAATTGTACTTACACTCCGTGTGAGGGATAAGCAGTTCTTTATGCGTATCCCAGTATGTTGAAAGCCCTGCAATTTCCTGATCGGAAATAACGGATCTAAGAGTAGCCTTGTCGTGCACGTTATAGGTTTTTATGTGGAGCGGGCTATGGACGCGACCATAATGGAGCAGAGCTTCGCCGACACCGAGCCGGCCAAGCAGATCGTAATCCGCTTCGCCCATATTGGTTGCCGTGCTAATTGCATCCTTGTTCTCTTTTTCGACGAGCTTAAAGATTACCTTTACGTTCGTATTTGCAACTACACCGCGTCCGACTTTAGTGGGTGATTGGTCTGCAATTATAATGCCGGTACCGTAAGATCGTATTTCGGCAATCATATCTTCGAGCGCTTCTACCGTAGACCCCTGTGAATCTGCGCTGTCTTCCGATCTTGAACCGCCTCCTGCAAGCAAAACGTGCGCCTCGTCAATAAGCAGGATGTTTTTCAGTTCTCCGTCACCGGCGACATTGTTCTTTGTATATACGCAAACCATGATAAGGAGCAGTGCCATGATTAGCGATTTCTGCTCTTTATTGTTGATCGCGTTGAGCTCGATTACCGTTGGTTTGCTTAATAAATCTTCAAGGGGGACCGTGTTGACGGTATCATAGATATTGCTGTTCTGCGCAATTAAACTAACAAGACGAACAACGCCGGCGCTTTCCATATTTGACTTAACGTCACCCTTATAGTCCATACGCTGGATGTTTTTCTTGAACACCTTAATAAATTCATATAGGCCAAAGCGCTGCACATTGGGATCGTCTTTTGTGCTATCCATTTTCCACCCGTATTCATTATAGCAATCGTTGATTGCAGATAAGAAAATATCGGGCAAAGGATTCGGCATTGAGAAAGCCGCCTTAAATGCAGACATAAGACTTGGAATATAGCTCTCCACCGTCACGCCTGTCGGGGGCAAAAAGGGGTTGATTATATAGGGTGACACTGTGTTTTTTCCCGGGGTAAAGATCTGCAAATCTTTAATATCGTCAATCAGCGAGCGATATTCGCTCTTTGTAGGTTCGATTGCCAGAAACGGTATCTTAAAATCGTTCCAAAACTGCAAAAGGAGTCCCAACGAGAAGTTTGTTTTACCCGATCCCGGCATACCCACGACAAGCCCATGCTTAGTAAAATCATTAAGCGGAATACCGGCATGAACCTCATCGTTTTTATCTCTTTTGCTGGCATTTTGTATTATGCCCACCTTAAAGTTCCCAAACGAGATAATGCTCTTGTGAAGTTTTTCTCTGTTTGCAAGGATTTTATTGCTATCTAATCCGATTGTTTTTCCGTCATCAATCGGAAACTTAAAAACACCTCTGAGTTCTCGGGTCGTCATCAAGTACTTCAGCCGCTGCAGATGTTTCGGCGCGTTCTTGCTCTCCCAAAAGTTTTTCTCTCGTGCACGGTTGATAAGGATGTCGCTGTTTGTCCAAGGGGAGGAGAACAGGTTGTTTGCGGGATTGAGCTTATACTCCGAAACGTCCACTATATCTATCGCGCTTCCGGTAGCCTTTCCCTCTGCTTCGACCGAATCCATTAATTTGTTGGCAAGATCAACGGCGCTGCTATCCTCCGAATAGACAATAAAGTTATATAGAAACAAAAGCTCATTATTTGCTTGGGAATAGTAATCATATGCGTCCACGACCATTTGTGTGTTTGCATCTACTCGTATTCCTTGCCTATAGCGAATCTCGCTGACATAATGAGCCAAAAAGTTTTTGCTTTCTTCAATGCCATATAATTCCTGAATGTCGTATTTCGTGGGAATGATCTGCATTGAGATAACGCTTCCGGGATATTGTGTTAAGGTGTTGGTGAGTGTTGCGATATTGGTGTTTTCCGAAGGCTCGATGACATCGTTGTAGTACATCAAGCCGTTTGCCGAAATGGCATTTCCGATTGCTTTCTCTTTTTTCGAGACGGATAGCACCTTTGAACAGTTCGTCGTATGAAGTGTTTTTTCAAAATCGTCATATTCGCTTTCCGCATCAAATACAGAGACCGAAAAGCTCTTGTCCTCGAGATCGTTCTTTATGCTTGAAACCATATCAAGAGCAAAAGATTCTGTGTCGCGTTTATCGTTGCCGATCCTTCTGATGATTATGTATAACCTAACTTGTGCTTTATACGTTTGGTTGTCCACTTCTACACTCTGAAATAGAAATTCGAACGATGTGTTCTCAATATCGGACTTCCGATGCATTGATTGGAGAATCTGTGTAAACAAGACTTGATTCATATAGTTCGCCCGATCAAGGTCTTTAGAAAAAAGCTCATAAAACGGGACGGCAGTCACTTCCGCAACTGCCATGCTTATAAACATCCCATTTGCCAACTCAAGAGTTTTAACCATCTTCGTTTATCGCCTTTCCGCTAAAAAAGCTTTGAATACACCTTGTATTTTTCGCAAATTGCATCGGCCGTTTCGCTAAGGTTTGCTTTATTTGTCACTATGTATTTCTTCCATTTCACGCTCGAACCCGATACATTTATTTCCTCATTAAGTTTCATTCTTTTCGATGAAACTAAATAGTCGGCGATTTTAAGCGCCGTAGCTTGAGAATCGTTCGTACTGAGCGTATACGCCTGCACTAAATTACAGGTGATACTGTTGCCGAGATGTGTTATCTGAATTTTATAATTTATCACATCGCCCGTCGCACGATCAACAATCGTTTTTACATTATCGGCTTTTATCGCATCTCTCTCTTTGAAGCGGAGGAGATAGTTCTCTATAGCTTTGTTTGAAAAAGAGCTGCCGGGGGTGAAAATCATTGAAAACAGTTCAGAGCTGAAATTATCTGCCGCAGTTCTCTCAAGGTATGCGTTTGCCGCATCCGATCTGAGCTGGGAGCCGTTTGCAATCATTTTTTTGATGAATCTCATTTTTGTTTGCAGCTCATCCGCCGACGAACAAATATACTCAATAAAGCTGACCGGATCTATTTTTAAGCCCTTTTGCGACAAGATTTCGACAATAGCCGCCTTAATATCCTTTGAATCCACGTTGCTGTTCATGTACTTTGACAAAAGATCGTTGAAAAAACTGATATTCAACCCTTTGTCAAACATTGCGCTTACAACGGACGGCTTGTTGTCTCCGTCTGTAGAGCATTTTAAAACATAGTTTTCAACTGTAGCTGTTGGGATATTTGATGCCCTCTCAAGAAGGTCTTGAATAATGACTTTTCTGTTGTCGGCTTTGTCTTGATTGACACACAGGTAGTTTGTCAGCACCGCCTCAAAAGACTTGTGATCCACCTTGAACTCAAAAGTCTTTTTAAGTAATGTGACTTTATCGCTCACACTTATTTCGCTGTTTGCAAGCATCGAAATAATAAGTTTTGCCGGAACCAAGACGTATTGTCCGCTGTTCTTTAAGCAATCCATAGCATTGCAGGCGATCTGTGTATCCCCGCACTCGTATGCAAATGAAAGAATCTTGAATACGTCTTCATCACCGATCTTACTTTTGCAAAATGCGGATAATGTGGCTGTCACTGTCTCCGGATCCGCAATCCTAAGTACCCGATCAAGCAACAAATCAAGATTAATTGACAATCCTTGATTTAACGCAGCAATGCTCGTCTTGCTTTTCGTCTCAACGCTGTCTTGAGTGTCGCTTAAATAGCTCTCGATAATCTTTCTGTCTTCATACTTTAATCCGCCGGTCTCAAGAAGAGTTGCTATGCGTTCGCCTTTTGCATCGCTGTCGGGATACCGGGCAAGCACCTCGGACAGTGCCGCCCGGACATCAATATTATCCGAGTTGCTTATGACCTGATCGGCAAGATCGATTTTTTCGTTCTTGATAGCAAAGCTCAGCAGATTGTTGTTTGCATATTTTGAGTAGACTTCTTTTGCATCAAGCATTTGAGCTACGAAGTCGCGTCGAGCAATATCATTTAGAGAATCGTACACTAAAATCAAGGTTGCAAAAATATCGGGCTCTTCGAGAAACTCATATAGAGCTTCCTCATCATCCGATATGGTTGCACCTGTTGATTTAAGCTGCTCATATGTTTTCCTTAACTGAGCGAAAATCGACTTTACGTCTTTCTGATCGCATGCACCGGGCGTTATAACTCGAGTCACATCATACGCCAGTTTCGCAATAACGGTTCCGACATAGCGAGAATCTATCTTTTCACACTCAATAAGATTCTTAAAGGCGCTGTCGAGCCGCCGGTAGGCAGTATCTAACAACGATTGTCTAACAACATTCTTGATTGTAAATAATCCGTCATATTGCTCTTGCTTCTCAATTTCCGCACCGCAGTAGAGGCATTTCCATATTTTCTTTTCTTTTATGTACTGCAGCTTTCCGGCACATTGTGTGCACTTTCGAGCTACGAAACTTACAGCCATTTACCGCACCTCACTACAATCATTTTGAAATGGCAAGTTTCTTGTTTCGTTCAACATACAGTCTCTCAAGCTCACCGCAAGTTTGCTTCGCATCGGCAATCTGACCGTCGTCTATGTTAATGCGAAGTTCTGATGCTTTTTGTATTATACGTTGTTCGACGTTTGCCACGGAATCATTAGTTATCGGATCCGAATACTTTACCGTTTCAGAGAGCTTCCTAAGCGCTTCTTTCAACTCGGGATCAGAACAGGAATCCCGCATCAGTTCAATGTCAACAAGAACCGACTTGAGATTATTTACATTTTCCTTAATGTTATCTCCGATTTGCTGAACGGTGTCTCGCGTCATCAGAGAAATAATTGCTATAATCAAAAACGCAGCCAGCACGAGTAATTGGATTATAAGCGCAAGCATAAAATTCACTCGCTGGAAAATGATAAACACGACGCCGATGACAACAGCCGCACACAGATAATAAATTGAGAACGATGCCAAAGGAATCCCGAAAAAAACAGTTTCAACGTCGGCAGTCTTAAAGGCCAGAGACATACTGATTATTTGCACGGCAAAGGCCAGCGTCACAAAAGCGTAACTCAGCCAAAAAACATTTGTCCTCGTTTTAAATATTGTAAACACCAAAAGGTTAAACAACCCGAGCAGGATTGCATAAATTAAGGCTATTCCGACAATGTTTTTCGTTTTGACATTTGATTTCTTCATTCCTAATTCACTCCTTACAGACTTTTTCCGCAATTGAAACAGAATTTTGCCCCTTCGGGTAATGTTGTTCCGCAATAGGGGCATGTATTTGCCGAGAACTCATGGCCACACGCGGAGCAGAACTTTCCCTTGTGAACCGTCTTTCCGCAGCTTGGGCAAACAATCATATTGTCATCGTGCTGAATGCTCTTTCCGCACTCAAGACAGAATTTCCCGTCCGGGGGCAGCTTTGTGCCGCAGTTCGGACATCTGTTCTCTCCGGTCTCCGGCGCTGTTTCTTCATCTTTGGGTTTGAAAAAATCGTTAACGTTAACCTGACTCGGAGCTTGACCGGGATAAGCGTGCGTTCCGGCCGCATCTTTAGGCGGCGTTGTTTTGGGAATCCTTTCGGGCTCAAGGGCACTCCTTGCAATATCCACAATAGAGCCGCCCATCGCGCCGCCCATCATGAATCCGCCTACTGCGCCTCCGATATTTCCCATAGTGCCTTCATTGCTCGCAAACTTCTCGGCAATTATCATTTGGCGCTCTTCCACCCAAGAGTAGCCTTCTATCATTCGGCTGGTTCTTCGTTCCTTTGCTTCGCTCACCTTTTTATAATCGGCTTCGGGGACTTCAATGGTTTCCACATTGAAATACTGGATCTTGATTCCGTATTCCTCAAAGATCACATCAAGTCTTTCTTTGATAACTCCGCTAATTTCAAACAGATGCGCATTCACCATGAAATAACTCAGCATACCGTTTATCATGATTTTAGAGATGCAATCCTTAACGTGTGAAGAAATAAGTCCCCTGAATTTTGTTATCAGCTCGTCGTTGTTGAAGTTGTCTCTGAATCCGACCATTTTTAAAACGAACTTGCGAGAATCATCAACCGAGATGGACATACTCCCGTTTGCCATTACATGCATAAAAATATCGTACAGAGGATCCTGCAAAGCAATGGGGCCTTGAGTTCCCCACAACAAATCCATCTGATGAACTTTGTTGATAAAGAACACTTTACAGGGGAATGAGGTTTTTCCACCCGTTGGGATTTCGATTAAACTCCGAGCGATCGGAATGTTGGGAACCGACAAAGTTCTTCGTCCGGCCGTAAACAGATCCGCTGCGTTCCCGTTTACAACAAGGAGAGCCTCATGCGTCTCGTCAACGATCAGCTGCGAAGTCGCATTAAAATCCTCCACCGGGAATTTCCACACGAGCGCCTCCTGGGGACCCTCAAATTTAATTACTTCTGCTATTGCCATAATTTATTCTCCTGTTCTTATTTATTGGTTGAAACGATATACGTTTAAAACATATGTTTAAAAACCTCGCTGAAGCTCTTTGGGGCAGCGCTTAATCGAGAGAACGCAGAAAAGACACTTCGCTCGGGAATGATGTAATTTAAAATTACAGTAATGCCTCCTCACGAATGACACCGAGCAGATTATCCTTAAAGTAATCTTCGTTTTTCTTCCTCGTGAGCAGCGTGACAAAAGGAATGAAAACCGCAACTAAAGCTATCACAATAACCGTGATTATCCACACATAATTCTCTTGTTTTTTTAAAAGTTACCCAAAACTTTTAGGCCTTCGCACCGTAAATATTTATAAAATTTCACAGCAAAATTCCATTATTGTGTATTTAGCCGTATAATAGCAAAAAACTACACTTTTGTCAATAAAAATGGTATGAAACGCCCAAAAAACGGTATGAGCACGCTTTTTCGGCTCTGATTTACAGGATATCTTAAAAATCGGCCTTTTAACGGTCTTTTTCTGTTTTTTTGCGGCAATCCCCGCCGCGATGTTTTTCGTCCCAAGAAATATACATTATTATTATTTTAATACCTCTTTTGTATTGTGACTCTTATCCGAGCGCACCCTCCGCACTCCGCAAGCGGAAAGTCAACCGCTCATTCTTCGTTCGGCGTGAACTTCCCGATTTGCCGAAACCAAAATAAATCTCCTTCGCGTTTTCGAAGTAATATTTCACAGCAAAACCGTTTTTGCCCGAAAGCAAAATTTATAAAAACCCTCGTCCTTGTTGAACGAGGGTTTTTCGGTCAATCCGTAATTATGAGTTGTGCAAAAAAATAAGCATTCGTGTGCAAAACGAGCAATTGCATGCGCGTCAATGCTTTGGCAATTCGAAATTCTCCGGCCCCTTATATTTACCTGACAGAATCAGCGTAATCGCATATTTCAGAAGCTCCTCGTCTCTGAGAATATGCTGATCAATCAGAGCCACATTCATAGCTTGAGCGCGAATGACTGCATTGTGATTACAATTATTCGGACTTGACAAATCTTGCGATGTTGCGAGCACGGCTATTCCTCCAAAGCCGGCCGCCTCCGAGGCAATCTCATATATATATGAGTTGTCGATATGCGGAGAGGTTTTACAGGAAACAAGCACTATGTCTACTCCGCTTGTGGCAATTACATCGATCTCATTGCTTATCGGCTCACCTTCTCCTGATTTCCATTGAAAAGCGACGCCGGTTCTAACATCACCGAAAATACAGGTGTGGAGAAGTTTATAGTACACAAGCATCTCAAATAGGTTTCCGCCTTTCTCGGAAACAAAACGATAAAAGTCGTTGTCTGTAATTTGAAAGCTGATGCTTTTTCGGTCCTCTGCTTCTGTGTAGGCGGAAATAATATTTTCCGATTTCAGTATAGCCAAAAAAGATTTTGCGATCCCGCGGAACCTTTCGTCCGAAATATAATTTATCGCTGAAGTTAACGGCAAAACCTTAGTATCGGCCCTGCTCTCCGAAACGCTTGTACTCGCATTGGGCTTTCCCTGTAGAAAATTCTGAATTATTACCGAGTTCCATTCACTGTAACATTTGAGCTTGGGTCTATCACCAAAAGTTCTGACGGTGCTGTGTGTCCAAAAAAAGTTCTCTACGTACCGGCATTTTTTATAGGGCATCAGAAATCCGTACGGATCATTGATTTTACCTTGCATGAGACTTAAATAGTCGCTAACATCCAAGGACATATCTTCCGTTCTGTGGGGCAGCATGTCATTAAAATTGAAATAAGACAGGCCTCGGTAAGAATCGTACGAAACCATTTGTACCCTTCCCGCAAATTCTCCTAAAGCCAAAAGAATTGTCGGCGGAATATTGGGTGTGATATTAAATATTACATCGTTATATTTTTCAAGGAGAAACCCTATCTTTTCTTTAATTGATTCTATTTTTAAGTTCGTGATCATATCAAATTCGGGTTCGGTATTATTCCCATGTAAATTGAAAAATTTACGAACAGCATCTTTTTTACCCTCGAATGATGAATCGGGATAAAACTCCACGAACACGGCCTTTTCAGCGCACAAAATCCATGGTACGATCACATCATTTGCGGCTTGCCCGTTTGTAAAAGTAATGATTGTAGAATCGTTTTTTATTAATTTAAGGCATATCGGTATCATACTGATGAACTGAACATCGTACGAAAGAAAGTCTATTCGCTTGTGCCTTTCCTTTGCCCATTTAAGTTTTTCATCGCTTGTTTTAACGACATCTTTAATCTGCTCATATTGAGGCGTCTTCATCAATATATTTATAGCCAAATTGTAAAGAGCAAGTGCATTCACATCCTCTTGTCTTGCAACAAGTTTTTTCAAAGCAACTTCATAATCTTTAAGAGCGTCTGTCGTTTCTTCATCGGTAAGACTGCCTTCGCAGCTTGAAACCGCATCTATTATTTCATCGAAATTACTGCTGTTCATTTTATCCGAGAGTCTTTGGTGACAATAAAGTGACGCCCAATCCAAATCGCTTAAATTTTTAAAACGAGCTTTAAATTTTCCCATCTCGTCGGGGACTCTTTCTCCCCACCGGCGAGAGGCCCTGTCAAGGGTTGCGCCGTTTTGACCGCACTCGCACATACAAATATGAAGATTATTCTTATCATCCTTATGGTTATTACCGTTTGAGTACAGATAACCAAGTTCATCTCTTTTTGGCATTCTGCACGCTCGTATAGCCATGTAAGCGCACCAACGCTTGTGCTCGAGTGCAGCAAGCAGATTAAATTTCTTGCCGTGCTCATTAATAATCTTAACGAGTTCGGCAGTCATCTCAACCGCCGTGCCGCCGTGAAAGCAATAATCCAGCTTCATGGGCATATGTACCGCCTGTGCAAGCGACGAATCCGCTGTATAATCCATTCCGGTAAAATTGGTGAGGGAGATAAAAATATCGCCCGTATCTTCCGGCGTTTCTTCGAACTCTTTCTTGTACTTTGCGAGATATTTCTCTATTGAATGTTTTCTGTTAATGGTGAAGTTGTTATATTTTGCATCATAGACATAATTAATATTTGCCGCAAGCTTCATTAACTCCGATGTATCAATATCAACTTCGGATGAGAAAGAAACATATTCAACATTGGAAGGAGCGGATATTTCTTCGCTGCCGTAAACGGCAAGGAGTACTCTTTGGGGGTTGTCTTTAATCAAGTCGGATATAATAACGCCGAGCAGCCCGTTGATTTCCGAAGCGCCGACAGATACTACTATGATATTTTGATTCTGTAAGTTCATACAGTCTTCCGCCGCCATAGCATCTGTTATTCCCGTTTCTTTAATCTCGTCAAAAGAAACGTCGCGAATGTCTATATTGGCATAATGGTATTTAGATGTGCGATTTCCGTTAAAGTCGGCAAAATCTCCGAGTCCCGGCAGCTTTTCTTTCAAGGCTTCCTCGTATTGTTTTACATTATTCGAAGCGATTGTGATGTTCAAATCCACGCCGGGATATTGGCCGTCCCAAAACATAGCCTTAAAAGCTTCGTTGCCTACCCATCCGTTACCGATGATTAAAACATTTAGCTTTTTATTGTAGATATAATCGCATGGCGGATATCTGTAAAACAAATCATAAATAGCCAGTCTGTTTTTTCCGATTGTGGACATATGGATCCCCCTTTTTGTGATTTCGCTGTGTTCATGTTTTTATTGAAATTAACGGTCTGTTTCGAGGGAGTATTGTCGATAATCAGCCACGACATGACAGACATGCTTTGACCCTTATCTCGGGGTTTTTCGCATCTTCGATGTCTTCCTCCGAACTTATTTCGCTGCACGATTTATGCTGTCAAAGAAAGTTTCGTTATATTTTTTATCTTCATCCGAGCACCGCGCCGCCATCAAATAACAGGCCCTCCTCGGTTCAAAACAAGTGAAATAAGGTCTTCTCCGAGTTTGCCATCGCCCTTGTCGCATTCGCTCGAATAACAATTGCGGCACGCACGGATTTGAAACATCCATCAGTCTTTTCCTTTGTGGTTTTTAACTATATTGTTCAACATTTTATAATCGACCCAAATTGCCGGTCTTATCCCCCTATTTTTCAAATCGATATAACTTCCATGCTCTTCTTTGTGTCCGCCTCCTCCGATAAACATTTGAGTTGCTTCTTCGCTTGAGCCCGGTGTCCTTGTCCAATAAAAAGCATCAGATTCCGCCGAGCAAAATACTCCCCGCCTTTTAGCATACGGTGAAGCGAAGGTTCTTAACCTTGATTCAGTTATGCCATACTGCTCAAACTCCTCGTTTCCCAAGATAAAAACTCTATCACAAGTCGCCTGCCCGCTGCTTTGCTTGCTATTAGAATTTTTCGATGAGACAACCTCTCCTTCGCACAGCGCCATTCGCTCCTCGTTTTGAAAAGCATCCTCCGTAAATTCGTTTCTCAGCCAATCGCGAAGCGAACAACTACTCCAATCACAGCTCTTCCTAATGTAATGGTAAGGATATGCGTCAACGCAGAAATCAGCCCATAACAATGCCTTGTCATTTTTTATGTCGAGGATTTCCCACCCTATCTTTTTCCATGTTCTTTTGTCGTCAAACGGATATAATCCAAACTCTACCTTGTCCCCAATCTTCAACTCTTCGTTATAAGGCTGAGGTTGAACCGGCAAACCGTCTGCATTAACACCAAAACCGCTTTGATCGGATTTTGCCATGTAAAATCGTGCGTCCTCGCTTCCTGCTTTGGCAGCAGCGGCTAAAATATCAGCAGCAACCTCGTCTTCTCTGGGAACAACTCTGCCTTCTAGGAATTTTTTAGCAATATCTATTATCTGCTCGAATTCACCGGTGGCGGCCGCGTTTTCATAGCACTCCAACGCCGATGAAGTGCTATGTTTGACACCTCCGAGACCCGTTTGATAGAAATATCCCATCATGCAAAGGCCCTCTGCAGTATTTGCTACGGCGGAGCTCCGATACCATTTTGATGCGTTCGCAAAATTTCTTCTTTCCATAAAAATGCGTCCCAAGTAATTATACGCTGGAACATAATTATAATAATTGGCCGATTCTCTGAATAGTTTTACAGCCTTTCTTTCATCTTTTTTATAGCCGCCAGTGCCGTTATAGTATTTTAATGCCTGCTCACACAGCCCTCCGGGGTCGCCACCGGTTGTATATTGTAAACCTAACGGTGTTAAATCAGATTGGCATATATTGTTTTTTGGTTTAGAAGAAGGCTCTGCCGGTGAAATCGATTTGTTGTCAAGCTCGTGTCGGAGAGAGCTGTTTATTACAGTCTCTTGTCTCTCTTCGCCCGTGTACATTTTTATCGCCTTAATAAGTCGCCTAACATTATCATCACTCTCATCGATTTTTCTTATGGCGACCGCCTGACTTGTGCTGAGCATAAATTCAAAATCATCGTTCATTGAAACATCATCAAGAAGCACGGTAAAGATCGTTTTTCCCGTGCTGATGGCGCGCTCCGTTTCTTTTAACACCCAGGGGGATTCTTGCGCATTCCCGGAGAGCAAAAGTACGAAACAGCCGGACTCTTTAATTGCGCGATTGATCGCAGATGTGTATGTGGAACCAAACGGTATGTCACCGGGTGCCATCCACGTTTCAATTCCGTTTTGATTAAAGAATGCTTTAAAAGAATCTGCCATCTGTTGATTTTTTGAGCTGTAGCTTATAAATGCGTATCCCATTTTTCTCACCTTTAACAATTGCTGTTTTTATCTCTATTCGCGCTCCGCCCTTCATTTGCGGCACCATATAATGCTTTTATTATATATTACAAAGCTCTTTCTTGTCAACTGTCCCGAGATCCGTTGCGAGCATTTATCGGCTGTAAAAAGCTTAATTGCCGACTGAGGCATCACATTTGAAAAATAAAGCAGTTTAAGGGTCAAATGTGCCGAAATGTGCACGTATTTGTTGATAGGAAAGGTTCGTTGTTGACTTTTCCGCTGTTTTTTGCTAAAATGCAAACGGTTGCTTAAGGGTTGTCCTTCTTACCGATGTTTTATTAATGTAAAACTTAGGAGGAAGAACATGAACTATTCAATTGTCGACTATGTGTGCGAACACGCGGCGGATTGGGGGATCGACCCTGTCGCAACCGGCAGACAGCTTAAGAAGCTTCGCCGTCAGCATAATCTTACTCAGGAGGACTTATCCGGACTGTTTAAAGATTGTCGTGACGGTACGGCATCCAGGGTCATTATCAGTATGTGGGAAAACGGCAATAAAACGCCCACCCTCTCACACATAGTGTTCCTGGCGAAGTTGTACAACTGCACTATAGACGAGCTGGTCGTGACCTATCAGCGTTCTACCGAGCGCGATGATCGCGACCAGCCCGTCCCCTTAATAGCTCATATATCGAGACGAACGTATGGCGTTTACATATGTTCGTCTTTTTTATTTTGTAAACCTATGGTTTCTGTGAAACATCTCTCAAATCGGTATAATAAAATCATGGATTTTCAAGGCGATGTCAGCTATAAAAATCTCCTAAGCGGTTGTTTTCTCGGAAAGCGCTAAATGTATTCAAAGATGTTGGCCACAACAACACCTGCCACAATAACCGCTTAGAGAAGAAACCGAAGCCCGCGGAATAATCAATCTATTATGCCGACGGTGTTGGATACGGTGTTACTTGTTCTTCTGAAAACCTGACCGATTTTGTTCGGGCTTTGCGGCGGACTAACAATCTGCGATTATGCCGCAAGCCTGAATGCAAAGCCTCTTTTGACGGCAGCAAAAAAGCGCACAAAAAGCCAAAATGTCAACTGTCGGTTAATCGTAAGCAAGGGATAAAAATGGTATTCTTTTATCAGAAGGTAACATAAACCGATATAAAAACAACACTGTTAATATTCGGATCGCGCAACCGGACAGCAGTCGATGATATAAAAAATCATCCTGACGAGTCGCTGAAAACTGCGACGAAACTGCTCAAAAAAACTAACACAAGGGGGCGTACATCATGAAAAAGCCAAAAGTTAAGTACATAACAGGGGAAATATCAAGGACGTCACTGTTCTGCCGAACTTCATTTTGAAGCTTATGGGAAAAAATAGATGCACACAAGGGCGAAGATGTTGCCTTGGCGCACATTGATCGTTATCTTAAAAAATGCCTTTCTATCGAAAGCGGTGAATGTCTTGTCTCCGAAGAGGCCCTGAAGAATGCCCGTTCCGAGGGTGCCGCTAACCTCGACATCGTTGAGAACACCGCCAAAGAGATTCCCGATATGCCCGGTGATATTAAAGCCGAGCACACATGGGAAGTTCTTGAGAACCGCAGACGCGCAAGTAACAAAGCAAGGGCAAAAGAGGCTGTCAAGACAGCAAGGTCATTGAAAAAAACATAATCCTTTCTGTCAATCATTCAAAATAAGGCCGTTGGTTTTGCACGGCAACCGGCGGCTTTATTGGGGTGGTGTATAAGACAAATTTAATAAACGGGCGGATAGACCGTTAGTAATATGCCTTTATTAGAGGCGGGCGAAGCTCTTGTTCGCCGCGCCCGAAAACAATTTCTCCTTCCGGCGACTGTATCGGACGGCATTTCGGTATTCATGCCCTTCGGTTCGTACAGGTTCTCGGAGCGGGATGTTCCCGTATATAATGCAAAACATAATATGCAATAACAAATTAATAAAGAGCGTGATATCGACGATGAAAATTGATTATATTACAACAATAAACGAAACTTTTACAAATAACAGAATAGCGTTCCGGGAAATAGATTGCAGGAACGGCATTCTGTATCTTTGCGAGACCTCATATGGACAGACGTTTAATTTTAACTTACAGGACGACAACTCCGTAAAAATTTGGAGTTTCGTCGGAACGGCCTCTATTGACAAGGCCGGAACTAAATGCGAATGGAAAAGCGAGAATGATTTATACCCGATTGGCGGAATTGAGATAACGGATGACGGGGACTTGAATTTTTACATGACTGATATTTTGACTCTTGATGAGCCGACCGGCATGGTTAAGGTTAAAAATATGATTACAATATTTGTAACTCTGTTTCCTCTCGTTTTATCTCGGTTTATTAAAATGTAATCCTACGGCATTTTGTACCGGAAAAGCATATGTTTATAACACATCACGGAACGATCTTCGATATATTCCGTAACATGAGAACTTAAATGTTTTGCTTTCTTCTTTACAAGCAACTGTTTTTTATGCAAGCATTGTAGCCTGCCGGTTTATAGTATCACCCATCAAAAGTCTTTATACTATTGACAAGAGGTCCGGGAGAAAATGATAAGGAGGCAAAGTAATGACATACCCGACGGTCAAGCCTTGGCTTGAATACAAACAGATCGACAAAGATGAATATGAGGTGGAAAACTCGGCATCCGTAGAAGAACCGGTTCGCCTTCCTTATTATCTCGTTTCATTCATGCAAAAACTGGACGGTAACACAGACCCGTATGAAATAGATCCGTCTATTGATAAGAAAACCGTGGGATCCTTCCTGCATTTTTTATCAAAGCAAGGTTTTTTGCGCGAAAAAGTCCGCAACCGCGATCTCGGCAGATTTGCGTTCCCGATTATAAAATTTGATGCCGTGCCGCAATACTCGAAATTATCGGTTATCATCAACCGATGCCTACTGTTTTTCTGGCTTCCAAGTCTAATTATCGGGATCGTCTTAGGCGTCGAGACATTTGACTCGTTGGATACATCCGACAACATTGACCTATTTGGTATAATATTCGGCCTGATTATCGGAATAGTTTTGCATGAGGCCGGACACACCGTTGCGGCGAAAGCATATATGGCCCCGGTTTACGAGGTCGGTGTAAAGGTGGGCATCTTGCCGACAGCATATACCTTTATTGAAGAAACGAGCATAAAGAGCCGTCTGAAAAAAGCTCAAATATATGGCGCGGGGGCGGAAACCAACTTTTTGTTTGCCGGCATTCTTTTTATCTCCGCATTTTTAATTCAACATGATGCGCTGCGTGCATTTGTTTTCTATGCGGCTCTTGAGAATTTGCTGCTCGGCATCATAAATTTATGCTTCTTTTTCCCCTTAGACGGGTTTAAGATAACCTCTGTTCTCCTCGGCGCAGACGATATGCTGTGGTCGATGATTTTGGTTATAACAAAACCCGGCACATGGAAGAAGCAGCTCGATCGAGGTGCCTCCGGTCTCGCGAGAATGCTGTGTGTCGTCTTTATGCAATTGGCTCAGTCCGTTGCTGTGATCTATATATTATATAATGCGGCGGTGATCTTATCATGAAACACATCAACGAAAAAAAGCAGTGGGCTCAGTTAGTTTTCGTTTTGATTCCCCTTACGCTCTCTCTTGTTTTTTATTATTTCGACAACATCCTTATTTTGACCGCCGCTGTCCTTTCTCTTTTTCTTTTAGTCAGTATTTTGCCCGTGTGTAAAAAGCGCGAAAATCTGTGGATGTTTATTTTTTCCGGTATTTCGCTTTTCCCGGCAAACATCCGGTCGGCGCTTTTGCTCTTCGACCGGTTGAAAGATGAAATATATATGGATTCGGGCTTTTTAAAAGTCACGGCCGTTTTATTTTTGTTGCACATATTATTCTGCATCGAGCAGCTTGCGCTGGGGATTCTCACCCGTCTCGTTTGGAGAAAACAATATAAGGTTGAAGTGGAGTAACTCCTTTTCAAAATAATGGAATAATCAGTGGAAATCATTTGTGTTTTAAGGTATAAGCTCAACAGACAGTTCGTAACCTCATATTTCAATAACGCCGAAGTGTAAATATTACACTTCGGCGTTATTGATAGAAGATACGTTTTCCCCTGTCGGCTATAGCAAAAATCCCGCAAAGGGCTCAAATCAAACTCCGATGCCGAAATCAGTGACTGCTAAAGATAATGAGCTTGTCTTTGGGACGGAGCTCAACCTGAATATCGTCCTGATTCCCCGAGAAGATCGTCATTTTTCCGTTGGAGCTGGTATAACCTAAAATAATTTCCTTGTTGTTTTGCGGCGATGCCTCAAAAACGCTCCAAATCAATTCTCGCGCAGAACACTTGGCAGGTATCTCGTTCTTATCAAAGAATCTGTCAACCTCTTTTATATACAGCTCTTTGCTCTCATAAGAAGTCGCGCCCTCTTCGTCATACGTCAGTATGTCGGAGTAAAATTCAAACAGAGCTTGTTTTCGGCCGATCTGTGTCACCATTTTGCTTATGTAACGATTGCTTATTACGACATTGTCTGCGCTGTAATTATGAACTACGTCAAAGTTCTTGGGGTTAAGGATCTCAACTACGACGTCAATACTGTTGCGGTCAAAATCCGGATCCTTTTTTTTGCGATCAAGGATAATGTCCTGGACATAAATCAAGTAAGTGAGCGCAGCCGAGTCAATATCTTCCGTTACGGCCTTATCGTCCGATAATATCAACAAGCTGGTGTCCCCTTCATGACTGTCCACAGCTTCTTCAATTGTGCTCTTTATGAGCTCCGCATCATAAATGTCTGCAACAACGGTTTTTGAGACATAGGGATATTCTCTGTAGTAATCAAAATGCTCCAAACTCTTCTCGTCATCAATTACGGTTATATTTAGTATCTCTCCTTCGGAAAGGTTATGCTCGCCTCGGAAAGAAGAAAAACCGTTCATGATATCCTGACACTTGCTGTTATGCCCGACGATAACGATATTCTTGGGAAGCATCTGATACGACATATTGAGCTTTACCGAGAGTGCCGGCTGTTCTTCCTCGGCGCTGCGCTCACAGTCCTCGTTAGAATTGGCTACGGAAAAAGCATACTTACCTATCGAAGTCTGCATAACCGTCAGCGGTATAGCACAGTGGTGAGTAAGCATATATTGCCGTGTCGCTTGAGCGACATCGTCTTTTCCCCCCTGCGGCTTGGCGAAAAACTCGGCTCCTCTGTTGGAAAACAGCTCGCTATACACGGTATTCAGCTCCGGCATAATAGAAAACTGAGACAATATCTGTCCAAGAACTCTGTTTACATAGATGGGAATGATACGGCATTTTGCAAGCTTTTCTTTATGGGCTATTATTCTGTCAACCAACTTAGCCGTCCAATCATCTTCAATTTCAACAATAATTGTCTGATGGTCCGCGGATGCTTCGTCCGATGTCATCTGCGCCACTTGAACAAGGGTCTTCAGGGTATTCGCATTCCCTTTTTCAAGAACCTCTCTTCTCTCGTGGCTTCCGAATTGACAGATTTCATTCTGATATTCCTTAGTGAGCAATATGATTGAGTTTGCTTGCGAAATAGATATATCGTTCAACTGCTTCGTCGAATATGTTTCTCCTTCTCTGACTATTACCGTAACCTTATTTTGCGGATGGTGTTTCCTCCGATAAGCAATACGCTTGAAAAGCGGGAAGGATGCGCTTTCCTCTCTCACATTATTAATTTCTTCTTTTAATGTGGAAGATAATCTCTCGTTGATTTCCTCCTCAATTTCCTTGGGCTCCTGCCCCGCTAAAATAATAACTGTTTCTTTTTTTCCGGTATAGAGCAGGTCATTAACAATTTCCGAAGCGCGCGAATTCCAGTTAAGGATGACCGTATGACCGGAAACTCTTATGGCTCGACTGCCGGATTTAGAATTTTCAATGAAGCTTGAAATATAGTTGGTTACATAACCGACGACAGCGCCGGTAAATGTAATCATTCCGACTAATACCGTTAAAAGGCATACAAGAATCAACGCAACGCTTGATTGTCCGATGTCGGCTATGACGTATTCAATACAGCCGGCATCGAGCACCATACAAATTGTATAAAAGACAGATGCCCAAAAGCCGGAATGAACAAGTGAATTCGGCGCCAGCCAGGAAATAATACCCGCTGCTACCGCAAATAAGACAAGATTAAGGACGAAGATTGCAATAAGGATGGTCAGTGAAGGCTGCTTCACTGTAAACAAACTTATCCTTTCTTTTATCCTTCTAAACATAGTTTTGCTCCTCCTTTTTAACCTGATCCGGTAGATCTTGTGCCGATATCCTCGAAAACCGACCCTTTATTAGGGCAGGGACAGTCAACCGGCAACATTTTTAACCGCAAAACAAATCTCCTATGATCTTCTGTCGGAAACGCAATTTTTCTGACTTCTTTCTGTTGTTGCCTGCACTTTAAAATCGTCTGATCGTAAATGAACAAACAGCCCCTCGTTGATTCTGTCATACCGTATCTGCGATTGATATCTTTGTCTGTTTACCGAAAAAGACCAATCCGTTTCTTTATGCCTATATGCAAAAGTACTGTGTGGGTGTTGAATACAAATTGTTCCGGGCAGGCACAAATTACATCTTATTTATGAGCAATATCCCCTTTGCATACCTCCCCTTCGATAATATAAAGCATTTACTTGCCCCCTGATTAAAAAATAAAGAACCTCACTCTTTTCGCAGAGTGCATACCTCTACAGAGTTAGTTATACACCCGCAATTAACAAAACACAAGGGTTTTCGACAAAAAATATTTATCAAATGAAAAAAATGCGGTTTTACCGTCCCGCGAACGATGATTATGACGGTAAAGACACAGACTTTTATTTTTACTGTCAGTCAATATCACCTCCATACCAGGCAGTAAAATAAACTATATATCACGCTCTAAAATTAGTCTTGCTTTGCTAATCTTTTTCTTCCGACATAGACCCAAGAACGTTGCGGCTACCGTCATAAGCATAGTCCGCCCCTCGTAAAACCTCCCTTTTGGGAATAGCCGTCGGCGCGTTATAACTCGGTTTCACCAAAAGCAAAGACAAATGCCGCAGCGCCGCCGAGAACGGCAGGCGCCGCGCGAAAAATCAGACCGTCTGCCGAGAACTCGGACATTTTACAAAACAGTCCCGCTCATTGCTTTTATAAAAAAATAACACGAACACCGCAAAAGCAGTATTCGTGTAAACATGGCTGTCAACTTGCGGGTTTCGAAAAGGTTGAAGTTATGAAAAGCAAAACGACCGCTTCGCCCGATGTGAAATATTTCACTCTCCCGCATAAAAAACCGCATTGAAAAAGATATCGCTCAAACTTGAACCGATTTCCATGCGAAGGGGAGTAAATCTTTGATATGAACCTTTACCACTTTATTGCTTTCATCGTTTAATATGACCTTAATATCGGGACAGTATTCTATAAGCATTTGACGGCAGTTGCCACAAGGCGCTACCAAGCAATTCGGTGCTTTATCGTGAACCGCAACAATTGTGTCGAAATTTCTTTCGCCTGCCGAAATTGCCATACCTATTGTAATGTATTCTGCACAAGAACCATGTATACCGTCACAGTTTACGCCGCTGTAAATTTTGCCGTTTGGACAACTGAGTGCCGCGCCTACAGTGTGGTGGTAAATTCCATCATCAAAATTATTTTGCAAGGTGTTAAGAGCAACTTTTATAAGTTCTTTGTCTTTATCGGTAATTTCATAGAAATTCATCTGATAACGCCACCTTTTTCGAGACTGAGTCTGCAATCTTTTGCATAACTATCGGTTACTTTAACCCGAAAACGCTATTTATTCATCTGTAGCCTTCCTTTGCAGTATTAAGCGAGGAAATTAACATTCTTCTGATTGCACCGCATTGGTTTTGCAAAGGTTTGTATATTGATTCCTCGATATAACCGGTTTCAAAAAGAAGATCAAGCCAATATTCTGTCTCAAAGCATTCCTTTTGTGCTATTTCCAGCTTTGAGATAAAATCCTTTTTGCCTTGGGCGTACTGGGCCTCATAAACATTTGCCCCGATGCTCGTTCCGGAGCGCAAAAGCTGATTCGTTAATACCGATTCTTTCGTTTTGGTTTTAGTATCACGGCAAAGAAATACAATTTTCTTTGCAAAGTCCTTTGATTTACAGCGCAAAATGCTATCTGACATTATTCATCACCTAAATGGAATATATCATAATATTTCCTATTTGTAAAGGGACAGTGATATGCCGAGCCGTGCTCGGCGCGATATTTTTGCCGACGCAAAAGTGATATTGTGCCGTTGGCACAGTGATATTATATTCGCCGTTTACACTTGCGAAGCAAATATCACTCGACAGAAAGCCGAATATCACTGCGTAGCAATATCACTCGCCGTAAGGCGAATATAACTGAAAAAAGCAATTGCTAAGAGCAATTGCTTTTTCATGGTGGAAGAGGGTGGATTCGAACCACCGAAGTCGACGACAACAGATTTACAGTCTGCCCCCTTTGGCCACTCGGGAACTCTTCCGTATTCACTTCGTTGAGATTGGAAAAAACTGGAGCTGGTGGACGGATTCGAACCCCCGACCTGCTGATTACAAATCAGCTGCTCTACCAGCTGAGCTACACCAGCGTCTCAACGCTCGACTAATATATCACAAATCGGGCGTTGAGTCAAGAGTAAAATCAAAAAAAGTCAAAAAAGTCTGTCAATTCCCGCTTCTGAGCAACTCCGTTAGAACCGCAGCCGAATTCTTTGCGGCAAGGGCGATAAAATTTGAATAATCCATGAAAGAGGAGCCGTCCGCCGCGTCGGATATGGCGCGGATAACGCAGAACGGAACTCTGTTCACATAGCAGACCTGGCCTATCGCAGCGCCCTCCATTTCGCAGGCCAAGGCGCCGAAGGTCTCCGAAATATATTCCTTCTTCTCCGCGGTGTTGACAAAGCAGTCGCCCGAGGCTATCTTGCCTTTGACGCAGATGATATTGCCTACTTCCCTCGCCGCGGCGCAGATTTTTTCGGCAAGCTCTCCGTCGGCGGGGATATCGACTATATTTATGACCGATATCATGCCCACAGGGTCGCCCAGCGGGCTCGTGTCCATGTCGTGCTCAACGACATAATCGCTGACTACTATATCGCCTATATTGAGGCTCGTGCTCAGGCTCCCGGCGACGCCCGTGTTTACTATCCTGTCGGGGGAATAGAGCAAGATCATCGTCTGAGCGCACATCGCCGCGAACACCTTGCCTATTCCGCAAACAGCGGTAACTACCTCGCGTCCATAGAGCGTGCCGCTCGTGAACTCGATGCCGCTGACTGTCCTTGTCTGCCTGTTCTCCATCTGCGCGTTGAGCGCCTCTATCTCGATTTCCTTCGCTCCGATTATTCCTGTCATAGCTGTCTCCCCTTATTCTGTCGGATATTTGAAATTCTGCTCGCGGCTCTCGAGCTGCTCAAGATAACGAGCCGCCTCTTTGTGCGCCGCCTCGATGCTGAGTTCTTTATAGTTGCCGCACTCCTTGCGCGATGCGCCGAACAGCTCCGGCGCGTCAATAGTCTTTCTCAGCGCCTCTTTGACTTTTTCGAGAGCGCGCTCATGGTTCTGCGTGCGCATGAGCAGATAGAAGCCCGTGCGGCAGCCCATCGGCCCGAAATATATAACATCCGCCGCCGCGTCAGAATTGCGCAGGAACGTTGCGAGCATATGCTCCATAGAGTGCATGGTGACATTGTCCATATAGTCGCCGCAGTTCGGCTTGCGGGTGCGAAGATCGTATGTCGTTATGTCGCCGTCGATACGCGAGACGTACATCCCCGGAACTATATAGTCGTGGTCGACGGAAAAGCTGGTTATTCGCTGCATAAAAAAAGGCCTCCTTTTCTCAGGCAGATGAAATTATACCACACGTTGCCCGTATATTCAATGTATATAATCGCCCGAAGCGGTAAAAATAAATCTAAAGTAGGGCTTTAAACGGGAATCTTCTTTTTTTGAGGACATCGCGGCCGAGCTTATCGCAAAAAGACTCGAAATTTTTACCAAACGATATTTTTCTGTTGACTGTTGACGCACATTCGTGTAGAATGATGGAGCAGTACATTTTACACAGATTTTACAATAGAACTCTGAAAAGAGTTGTTTAATTACGCGAAAGCTTGAGAAGCTCCGCCCTGCCCTTTTCCCGGGACAAAAAAGGCTCGGCTTTCCCTGTTCGGGTGAACCATGAAAAGAAACGATAAAATAACAGTTATAACCTGCGCGGCGGCATTCACTCTGAATGTCGCTCTGTTTTCCGTTAAGCTCTATGTCGGTCTGAGCGCAAACAGCATCAGCATATATTCGGACGCCGTGAACAATATGTTCGACAGCCTGTCGGGACTTGCGGCGTTTATTTGCTTTGCCGCCCTGCTGAGCTCGACGAGCGAGGCTGCGCGCGCGATAATCAAAAAGTCCGAGCAGTTTTTCTCGTTCGTGATGTCGGTGATAATACTTCTTACCGGCCTTTATTTCGCATATAATTCGCTCGAGAGACTGTTCTATCCCACGCCTATATCATATCTCACGCACTATCTCGTGCTGCTGCTTATAACAGTAGCCGTGAAGCTCGTTATGTTCTTCGCCTACCGCGGCGTTTACCGCGTCACGGGCTCACCGATAATAAAAGTCATGGCGGCGGACAGCATCCTCGACTTCTTCATTACCCTCGCCACCGTAATGAGCCTCACCGTGTCGCAGTATGCCGAGTTCGCTGTAGACGCGGTGTTCGGCATAGTTATAAGCATAGCGCTCATTATCTCCGCGCTGAAGCTCGCCAAGAAGTCCGGCGCCGTCATGCTCGACTTTGTCGGGAGTGAAAAGCGCGAGGAAACAGAGGAAATATTTTCGTCGCTCGGCGTTGAGGTCGAATATATCACCTACCGCCGCACGGGGACGGAGACCGAGGCATTTGTAAAGCCCGTATTCCCCGAAAACTCGGACGAGGACAAAATAACGCAAACGCTCGTCACTGCCTGCAAGGAAAAAGGCGTGACCCTGCACATATTAAAGATCTGAGGAGTCATGAAAGGAGAAAAAAATGAAAGAAAAGAAGCAAAAAGACCCCGGGAAGAAAAAAACAGCCCGCATCGTCGTAGGCTCGATATTCGGCGTTTTCGCGCTGTTCGTGCTGACCGTCGTTATGATAACGGTTATCGGCAACAAGGCGCTTATCAAGCGCGCAAAGAGCTATGACCCCGCAGTAATCGAGAATCAGCTCGTGCCCGAAAAGGACGAAAACGGCTACTGGACCTTCACCACCGACAGAGACCTCAAGGTCATGCAGCTGACCGACATACATATCGGCGGCGGCTGGCTCTCTCTCAAGCAGGACGCGCAGGCGCTCAACGCGGTAGCCACGATGATCCAGGCGGAGAAGCCCGACCTCGTCGTCGTTACGGGCGACATGGCGTTCCCTGTTTTCTTCAAGGCAGGCACATTCAATAATCTCTTGTCCGCCAAGGAGTTCGCCGCGCTCATGGAGAGACTCGGCGTATATTGGACGGTCGCCTTCGGCAACCACGATTCCGAGATCTACAGCTACTACTCCCGCGAGAAGGTCGCCGACTTTTACGGCAGCCCGGAATTCAAATACTGCCTGTTCCAAAAGGGACCCGACGACGTTGACGGCTACGGCAACCAGATAATAAACGTCAAGAACTCCAAGGGACTGCTCACTCAGTCGATTTACATATTCGACAGCCACTCCTACACCGACGGCGACTACTTCGGAATAATGTGGAAGTACGACAACATCCACGACAATCAGATAGAGTGGTACAGAGACAACGTAAATCTTATGAACAAGCAGAACAACGCGCGTCTCAAGGAGCTGGGTATGCCCGAGGATTCGGATGTCAAGTCCATAGCCTTCCTCCACATTCCGCTCCCGGAGCTGCGCACCGCGTGGTACGAATACATGGCTAACGGCTTTAAGGATACCGAGGATGTCAAGTATGTCTACGGCAAGGCCGGTGAGGGCAAGAAGATAATCTACTGCGGTCAGCGCCAGGACAATCTGTTCAAGACCATGCAGGAGCTCGGCTCAACAGATGGCATCTTCTACGGACACGACCATGACAACAACTTCTCCATTTACTACAAGGGCATTCGAATGACCTACAGCTACAGCGTCGACTACCTCGCCTACTCGGGAATCAACAAGCGCGGCTCACAGCGCGGCTGCACGATAATAACCCTTTCCCCCGACGGCACCTTCGACTGCAAAGCCGAGAACTACTATCAGGATAAGTATCAGGGTCAGTTCGGAAAAGAAGAGGTCACCATGCAGGAGGTCACCGAGGCTTCGACCCACCTTTAATATACCGCCCGTAGGCTTATATGCATAATAAAACAGCGATCCTACCCGAGGAAAATCCCTTGGGTAGGATTTTTGTGTATACGGCACGGCGAAGCGAAGATTTCGGATTGTTGTCCGGACTTGCCGATTTTCCCTTGTTTTTTTATTTTTAGATGTCCTTTTGTAGGGGTCGGCGACTCGACGACCCTTTGACGCGTCAGCGGCACCGAAAATCAATTTATTCATCCGTGTCGTGTACTAATACGTTTTCCGCTTGAGGCTTGCCCCATGTGCCGCCTGCGGCGGCAGCGGTGCGTCGAGTCGCCGCACCCTACAAAATGAATCGCCAAAAATCCCGCATAAACCGCAGGCGGATGATATTTCCCCTACACGGTTAAATATACATTAGTCTCTGTATTTTCTGTGGCTGAGCTAAGTTCAACCCTTGCGGTATACCTCTCGCAGCTGCGCCGTATTTTCCGATTTGTCCCCCTCTTTCCCGCACCGCACATAAAAAATCCTGCCCGATAACACCGCGGACAGGATTCTGTTCTTCCGAAACCACGGGGCGGGTTCTCTTTCAGTAGCCTCGGGCGAAATCTATTTCATTGATTATCTCCTCGCCCGAGAGGTAGCGGCGCAGGTTTTCGAGACAGATGTCCCATATCTTTCTCTCGGTCGCCGGGTCGTGACCGAAGCCGCGCCCTGATATGTGCGGCGTTATCAGCACATTCGGCATACTCCACAGCAGGGAGTCCGCCGCGAGCGGCTCTTTTTCGAGCACGTCCAATACCGCGCCCGCTATCCGCTTTTCCTCGAGTGCGCGCGTGAGCGCGGGAGTGTCGATGAGGCTTCCTCTGCCGACGTTTATAAGCAGCGCGTCATTTTTCATCAGGGCGAATTTTTTGCCGTCCAAAATATGTCCCGTCTCTTTCGTGTTCGGCAGGCAGCCTATTATCAAATCCGCTTGCGTCAGCAGGCTGTCGAGGTTCGAGAGGGTGTGTATCTCTTCAAAATATTGCGCGGGAGCGCCTGTTCTGCGAACGCCGATATTTTTTGTCCCGAACGCGGATAAGCGCTTTGCGACGTTCGAGCCTATGTCGCCCGTGCCGAGGATGAGCGCGGTCTTGCCCTCGAGAGTGCGCTCCGCTCCCGCATCGCGCCAGAGCGCCGAGCGCTGATTTTCGATATATTCGGGAAACCTCCTGTATAGGCAAAGCACAGCGCCGACAACATATTCGGAAATGACTCCGCCGAACGCACCGGACGCAGTCGCGAGCCTTATCCCCTGCGGGAAAGCGCCGTCGCAGGTGTATATATCCGCGCCCGCCCAGGTCATCTGAATAAATTTCAGGCTTTTCGCCTGTCTTATTTTTTCCGTGCGCGGCTCGCCTATAACCGCTTCGGCGTCGCCTATATCGCTTTTTCTATCTCCAAAAGAAAATATACAGCTGTTTTCAAACTCCCTTAGCCGCCGTTTAACTTCGTCGCTGCACGGTGCGGTTATCAGAACCTCTGTCATGCGATCACCTCACTGAATTTTATGCACGCCGATAAAATTTATCCCCCCGCGGTGCGGAGGGATTTTTTATCAGTCGCCCAGGCTCTTGAGCGCGTCCGCCAGGCGGGACAGATCCTCTTTGTCGAAGAAATCTATCTCGAGCACTCCGCTCTCCTTGCCGGGCTTCGTGCCGACCTTGACCTTTCTTCCGAGGAAGTCGGTCAGGGCGAGCTCTACTTCATCGTAGTAGCTCGCACGGCGGGCGGCGGGCTTCTCCGCCTTGGGCTCTTTATTTCTTTTCTTGACTAATTTTTCAACATCGCGGACGGTCAGTCCCTTTTCGATGACTATATCCGCCGTCTCGATTATGTCCTGCTCATCCCTGAAGCCGAGCAGAGCGCGGGCGTGACCGGGCGAGAGCTTGCCGTCCGAGACGAGCGCAATGACGCTGTCCGGAAGCTTTAAAAGTCTCAGCGCGTTCGCTATCGCGGGGCGGGACTTGCCTACGCGCTCCGCCGCCTCATCCTGAGTTAAGGAGAGCGTGTCCATGAGCGCTTTTATGCCCTGCGCCTCTTCAATCGCGTTGAGGTCCTCGCGCTGGAGATTTTCAATCAGGGCGAGAGCCATGGCCTCGTCGTCGCTGAGCTCTTTTATAACGACGGGAACCTCCGTCAGCCCCGCCATGCGCGAGGCGCGCCAGCGGCGTTCGCCGGCGACGAGCTGATAGCTGCCGTCGGGCATCGGGCGCACAAGAAGCGGCTGAATGACTCCGTGCTTCGCTATGCTGTCCGCAAGCTCGGCGAGCGCATCCTCGTCGAATGTTTTTCTCGGCTGGTCGCGGTTAGGCTCGATGTCCATAGTCTTGAGCTTGACCGCTCCGGTCGAAGATATCTCTTCAATTGAGTTGTCGGCAAACAGGGCGTCAAGCCCGCGGCCGAGTCCGCCTTTTTTTGCTGCCATTTGTGTCCTCCCCTTTCGCTCAGTCAGCATTCTTTCCGTTGAGTCTCAGGAACTCGTCGGCAAAGTCGTTATATGCGCTCGTGCCCTTGGAGCTCCTGTCATAGTACATTATCGGCTGACCGAAGCTCGGAGCCTCGGAGAGTCTGACGTTTCTCGGAATGACAGAGGAATAGACCTTCTTGGGGAAGAAGCGTTTGACCTCGTCCACGACCTGCTGAGTGAGATTGAGTCTGCCGTCGTACATCGTGAGCAGAACGCCCTCTATCTCTATCATCGGGTTATATAATCTCTTTACCTGCCTGACCGTCGACATAAGCTGCGACAGACCCTCGAGTGCGTAGTATTCGCACTGGATAGGCACCATGACGGTGTCCGACGCGCACAGGGCATTGAGGGTAATAAGCCCGAGCGAGGGGGGGCAGTCGAAGAATATAAAGTCGAAATCCGCCTTAACGGGAGCTATTGCCGTTTTGAGTCTGCTCTCGCGGCGATCCATGTCAACGAGCTCGAGCTCCGCGCCGGCAAGCGCCATGTTTGACGGCAGCACCCAGACGTTATCGTATTCGCTCTCTATGATAACATCTTTGGCAGGGACGGAGTTTATCATCACATCGTAAGCCGACTGATCGAGCGCGCGCTTGTTTATGCCCAGTCCGCTTGTCGCGTTGCCCTGCGGGTCAATGTCCGCAAGGAGGACCTTATACCCCTTATCGCCGACGGCAGCCGCGAGGTTGACCGCCGAGGTCGTCTTGCCGACGCCGCCCTTCTGATTGACTATTGCAATAACCTTTCCCAAAACGAAGACTCCTTTGCCTTTTTCGGCCAAAAATACTGCAAAAATTATACCACAACGCCCTGAAAAGGTCAATCGGAATATTGTACAGCGATGTTTCACGTGAAACATTGAAACAGCAAAGCGGCAGGTTTTATATAAAAACCTGCCGCCCTGCCGTGATGTGGGGTGTGAAAGAGAAAGATATGGTAATGGGAGATTGTCGGTTTTATGCTCAGCCCGCGCTTTGGCAGGCGAATTCCTTGGGGATTCGCACCGTGAACTCTATGCTGTCCTGCGTCTCCGTGCGCAGAGCCTCGGCCTTTATCCCCGCCTCGCGCATGGTGTCCACCGCGTGGTTTATTGTGTTGACGAAGATGCGGACATCTTTAAAAAGCTTTATGACCCGCGGCTTCTGCGCGGTCTCGTCCTCCAGAATCGCGTTGACGAGCCTCTCGGTCTGCGCGACGTTGAGAGAGCGCTTTATCACCGTGTCTGCGGCGGCGTGCAGCTTGTCCTCGTTTTCGATTCTCAGCAGGGCTCGGGCGTGGCGTTCCGTCAGCTCGGCCGCGATTATCTTCTCGCGCACCTCCTCGGGCAGACGCAGAAGGCGCAGCTTATTTGACACGGTGGACGGAGCTTTTCCGAGCTTCTCGGATATCTGCGCCCTGTCGAGCCCGAATTTTTCGCCGAGCGACTCAATGGCGAGCGCCTCCTCGAAGAAGTTCAGATCGCGCCGCTGCAGATTCTCTATCACCGAGTAGACAGCCGCCTGCGCCGAGTCCGCATTGATAACAATGCACGGCACGCGGTCAAAGCCCGATTCCGCGGCGGCTCGGAGTCTCCGCTCCCCCGCTATCAGCTCATAGCTGCCGTCCGCGTCCTGTGCGCGCACGGAGAGCGGCTGCAAAATCCCGTTGCGGCGTATGCTCTCACCGAGAGACGCGAGCTCGGCGGAGTCGAAGTGTTTTCGCGGCTGATTCGGATTTGTTCTTATTCTGTCTACGGGTATCAGCAGAACCGCCCCGGCTTTTTTAACGTCCATGGCACTTGTCCTTTCCGAGAATAGAAGAACCGCCGTTCCTCTGTGATAAAAGCATATCACCGGGAATGGCGGTTGTCCACTGTTTTCGGTCGGGCAAAAACGAGCCGTTCGGAAGCGTTTCTTCTTTATATGAGCGGCTTTTTTGAAATCTGTGCCGAAGGGCGCGGATATTTTGTCGCAGTATGCGATATCTTTTTTACGTTTATCAGAACTCTCTCGCCGCCGTCGGGCAGGATAAAAGACTCTGTCTTTTCCGTCTCGCCGCCGAGCACGGTAATTGCTTTTTCGGCGCAGCCGAGCTCCTCGCTGCCCTTTGCGCCCTTCATCGCGCAGAATGTTCCGCCGACCTTCACGAACGGCAGGCAGTATTCGCACAGCACGTTCATCGCCGCGACCGCGCGCGAGACCGCAAAATCGAAGCTCTCGCGCAGCTCGCCCCGACCCGCCTCCTCGGCGCGCGCATGGACTACATTGGCGGAAAGTCCGAGCTCTTCAACGCTCTGCGAGACGAACGCGAGCTTTTTGCCGGTTGAGTCGAGCATGGTGAGCTCTATCTCGGGACGGGCTATCAGCAGCGGAATTCCCGGAAAGCCGCCGCCCGTGCCAACGTCTATGACCCTGTCCCCCGCGTTGAGCTCGATCATGCGAAGCGCAGTAAGGCTGTCCGCAAAGTGCTTTACGGCTATCCCCTCGGGGTCGGTTATGGCGGTGAGATTGAGCACCTTGTTTTTTTCTACGAGCAGCGACGCAAAAAGCTCGAATCTTTCGAGCGCCTGCGCGTCTAAGTCAACGCCGATATCGGCGCAGATATTTTTAAGCCTGTCCTTATTTATCATGTTTTCTGTTCTCCCTCTCCAGATGAATCAGCAGCACCGAAATGTCCGCAGGGCTGACTCCCGATATTCTCGACGCCTGGCCGACGTTCTCGGGGCGTATCTTTGAAAGCTTCTCGACTGCCTCAAGTCTCAGCCCGCCGAGCGCGGCATAGTCTGTATCCCGCGGGATTTTTTTGACCTCCAAGCGGCGCATCTCGTCAACCTGCGCCTGCTGGCGCTTTATGTAGCCCTCATATTTGATATCTATTTCAACCTGCTCGAACACCTCTTTGGGATAATTCGGGCGTGTCGGGTCAAACGGTGCGAGCAGCTTATAGTCGGCCTGCGGGCGGCGCAGCAGCTCCGAGAGCCTTATTCCGCCGTCTATGGGCGATGTTTCACGTGAAACAAGCAGGTCGTTTAATTCCTTGCAGGCGTGGATAGTCGTGCTTTCCGCGCGGCGCTTCTCCTCGTCTATGAGCTCAAGCTTGCGGCAGAACGCATCGTAGCGCTCCTGCGAGATAAGACCCAACTTGTAGCCCGTGGGAGTTAAGCGGCGGTCGGCGTTGTCCTGGCGGAGCAAAAGTCTGTATTCCGAGCGCGAGGTCATCATTCTGTACGGGTCGGAGCAGCCCTTTGTGACAAGGTCGTCTATGAGCGTTCCGATATACGATCCGGCGCGGTCGAGCTCGAGCGCGGGCTTGCCCTGAACTTTAAGCGCCGCGTTGATTCCCGCAACAAGACCCTGCGCGGCGGCCTCCTCATAGCCGCTGGAGCCGTTGAACTGACCCGCGCCGAAGAGCCCGTCGAAGTCGATGAACTCAAGGCTGCGCTTGAGCGCAAGCGGGTCTATGCAGTCATACTCTATCGCATAGGCGGTGCGCATGACCTCGCAGTGCTCGAGTCCGGGGATCGTGTGCAGGAACTTCAGCTGCACATCCTCGGGCAGCGAGGACGAAAGTCCCTGAAGATACATCTCCAGAGTCTCTGCGCCGCAGGGCTCTATGAATATCTGATGCCGCTCCTTCTCTGAAAAGCGGACTATTTTATCCTCTATGCTCGGACAGTAGCGCGGCCCTACTCCGTCTATCTTGCCCGAAAAAAGCGGAGAGCGGTGGAGATTCGAGAGAATGACTTTCTTAGTCTCCTCCCCCGTATAAGTCACATAGCACTCGCTCTTGTTCTTCACCTCGTACTTGCCCGTGAACGAGAACGGCACTATATCCTCGTCGCCGAACTGCGGCTCGAGCTTTTCGGTGTCAACGCTTCTGCGGTTGACTCGCGCGGGCGTACCCGTCTTAAAGCGGCGCAGCGGGAGTCCGAGAGCCTTGAGCGATTTCGAAAGCTCCGTTGCCGGGAACATCCCGTCCGGACCGCTCTCATATGAGACGTCGCCGATATATACTCTGCCGCCGAGGAATGTGCCCGTTGCGAGCACCACACACTTCGCGCGGTAGACGGCCTCGAGTCTGGTGGTAAGCACCCACTCGCCGGAGTCATAATAAATATCGACTATTTCAGCCTGTCTGAGCGTCAGATTCTCCTGCTCTTCAAGCGTTCTTTTCATATATGCGCTGTATGCGCGTCTGTCAATCTGCGCGCGCGGGCTGTGAACCGCGGGACCTTTGCCGAGATTGAGCATACGCATTTGAAGCGTATTCGCGTCCGCCGCAAGACCCATCTCGCCGCCGAGCGCGTCTATCTCGCGCACGAGGTGTCCTTTTGAAGTTCCGCCTATCGACGGGTTGCACGGCATATTGCCGACCCAATCGAGGTTGACGGTGAACACCTCCGTCCTGCAGCCGAGACGCGCCGAAGCAAGCCCCGCTTCGATTCCCGCGTGACCCGCGCCTATGACGGCAACATCTATTCTACCCGCATCGTATTTCATTCGGTCAGTACCTCTATTCTCAACAGTATATCGCGCCGAACGCAGAGAGCGCGGCGCGGAAAATTTATAATCAGTCGGTGTCGTTGCGACCCGAAAGTCAGATGTACGGTTATAGATTGTGGCGGTTAATAGCGGAGTTGAAAGTTAACGAAAAAATATATATGTTGCCTTCGCTACCTACCCTAAGAAAATATTTTACACTACCAGCGTTTCGGCATTTTCTTTTTATTTGAAAAAGAAAACGCCTGCAAAAGAAAAGCAAACTCAGGGCTTCGCCCCGAGACCCCGCGAACGCCGCGCCGCAGTACATAGCTTGTGCTACTCAGTAGGCAGCTCGGCACATTCGCCCGTAAACTCGCTTCGCTCAAACAGTACGGGCTCGTGCGGCTTGCTGCGCAAGCCGTTCCCTCGCAGTTCTCAGATAGCCTGTTCCACTGCGGCGCGGCTATTGGAAGCTTGTTCAACAGGATTTATAAAGTCGTTTGCTTTACTTTTTTGAGAGCTTGCAACGATTTACAAATTACAATATCACACAACCCGTCCGCTTTTTAGCGCAATTTTGTATCGGCGCACCGATGCCGGACAGTCTAAAGGGATGCCGGTACGAAGTGCGATTAAAAAATCCCGCATATTTGCCCTATACGGTTACAGTTTTACAAATGCTGTGATTTTACACAAGTAGGCGATTCCGCGCCTGCACAACTCGCAACACCTGTCGCAAATCACTTTCCGACGCAGAACTGCGAAAACACTTCGCTGACCACAGCCTCGCTTGCGCGTTCGCCGGTCAGCTCGAGCAGGGCGTCAACGGCGCAGTCGGCGCAGACGTTGACCGCGTCGAGCGTGACTCCGCTTTCGAGCGCAGAGAGCGCGTCCTTTATGCTGTCTAAGGCGCGGACGCAGCAGCTTCGCTGGCGTTCGCTCGTCAGCGCGGCGGCAGAGGGATCGAAGTCCGAAGTGCCGAGCAGGTCGGACAGCGCCTTTTCAAGCTCGCCGCCGCCCTCCGCCGTCTTTGCGGAAATTTCGACATAGGCGCCGAAGCGGTTCTTTATATATTCCGTGTCGCAGACAAAGCCGAGGTCGCTCTTGTTGACGACCGCGAGACTGCGCCTGCCGGAGCAGAAATCCACTATCTCCCTGTCCTCGTCGGTGAGCTCCTGCGCGCCGTCAAAGACGGCAATGACCAGCTCGGCGCGGGAGAGGCGCTTTTTCGCAAGCTCAACGCCGATGCTCTCGACCTCGTTATCCGTGTCGCGTATTCCGGCGGTGTCCGCAAGGCGCAGCAGATTCTCGCCGACCCTGACGGTCTGCTCCACCACGTCGCGCGTCGTGCCGGGAACGTCGGTAACTATCGACCGCTCGCAGCCGCTCAGGAGGTTCATAAGCGTGGATTTTCCGACATTCGGTCTGCCGACTATAACCGTATCCACGCCCTGAGTTATCGCCCTTCCGTTTTCAAATCCGCGTATGAGCGCTTCAAGCTCAAGCTTTGCCGATGTAAATGTTTTTTCGAGCTCGTCCGTTGAGAGCTCTTCTATATCCTCGTCGGGATAATCGACCCACGCGCTCAGATGGGCGCAGACGTTTATAATGCTGTGGGCGACCTCTTCTATTCTTCCGCTGAGTCTGCCCTCGAGGGTATTGAACGCCGCGCTCGCCGCCTGTTCGCCCTGCGCGGAGATGAGCGACATGACGCTCTCCGCCTTGGCAAGGTCTATGCGGCCGTTTAAAAATGCGCGTTTCGTGAACTCGCCGGGTCCCGCAGGCTGAGCGCCCGCACCGAGCACCGCACGCAGAACGCGGCGGACTATATACACTCCGCCGTGGCACGACAGCTCGACCGTGTCCTCGCCCGTGTAGCTTTTGGGTGCGCGGAAAACCAATGCTATCACCTCGTCTATCGGCTTTCCGTCAAGGTTTACCGTGCCGAAGTGCGCGGTATATCCCGCCGCCTCGCTCAGCGGCTTTCCGGAAACCGCCGAAAAGACCTTATCCGCAACGGCTATTGCGTCGCCGCCCGAAATGCGGACTATGCCTATACCGCCCGCCGCGTTAGGCGTGGCGATTGCGGCAACAGTGCCCGTCTGTTCCACGGTGTTCACCTCTTTCATCTGTAATAGTTTATTATAACGCAGGAATGCCTGCGGAGTTATCGAAATTAAAAATATGGGGATTTTGTGTTGTTTAGGTCGGCGTGAATTTAAGAACGTAAAATTTACCCACTACCTTCGCTACCTACCTTAACTAAATACTTTATCTCTTACAGCGTTTCGGCATTTTCTTTTTATTTGAAAAAGAAAACGCCTGCAAAAGAAAAGCAAACTCAGGGCTTCGCCCCGAGACCCCGCGAACGCCGCGCCGCAGTACATAGCTTGTGCTACTCAGTAGGCAGCTCGGCACATTCGCCCGTAAACTCGCTTCGCTCAAACAGTACGGACTCGTGCGGCTTGCTGCGCAAGCCGTTCCCTCGCGGTTCTCAGACAGCTTCTACCACTGCGGCGCGGCTATTGGAGGCTTGTTCCTCGGTGGTTATAAAGTCGTTGACTTTACTTTTTTGTGTTTTTTCGCAGGCGAGCCAAGCTCGACCCTGCGTTCGGTTAAGAAAAAGCGGCAGCGGTCTGAATGCCAATCCGCTGCCGCCGAAACGTTTTTATTTGATGTTGACCTTGTGGTTCATCAGCCAGCCCGTACCGAAGAACAGACCTACCGAGACCAGAAGCTGGAAGATGACCCCCGTCACGCCGAAGGAAAGATCCTTTGCGGACATCGAGGACCCGAACGAGAATATCAGCCCGTTCTCGCCGGGCGAAACGATTATGGGCACGTAATTAGTCAGCAGGAAGTTGCAAATCTGAGCAACTATGAATATCGCAAAGAAAACGATTATCGGTCCTGCTGCACCGAGCTTCTGCATAACGCGGGTGTTCGCAAAGGTTATGGAGAAGAACAGCTCGGAGATGAGGAACGCAAGCTGAATAAACACGGCGAACACGAGCAGGACGAGATAGCCCTTTATAGCCTTAGCGCCGGGCATAGAGCGGAACATACTGATTATCATCTTGATCATCGTGATATTGTTATCTCCGATGAGCGAGGTGACGTAGTCGTATATCCAGATCATTATGCCGATGCTCACCGCGTAGCTGACTATCATCCACAGGAAAGCGACTATAGCCTTTGCCGCGAGGAGCTGCCCGCTCGTCACGGGGAGCGTGAAGCTCAAATAGCCCTGCTGCCCGTAGAGCGTCTTATAGAAGTTTGCGATAACACCGACAAAGGTTATGATGAGCGCTATCATCGCTATGAGGAACAGCGCGATCGTCGCCATGGCGCTGAGCCAGCTTATGTCTATCGCATACGCCAGAAGCATTATGACTATAGTAACCGCAGCGGCAACGTAGATGTTCATCATCATATGCGCGCTCATTTTAATTTCATTCTTAATTAATTTGCCAAGCATATTTGAACACCTCCTTGAAAACATCCTCAAGCGTCTTGCCGCTGCTGCATATATCGTCAACGGACGAGTTGAGCAGGATCTTGCCCTGACCTATCATCAAAGCGTGGTCGAATATGCTCTCGACGTCGTGAATGAGGTGGGTCGAGATGAGCATAGTCGAATCCTTCGGGTGGTTTTTCATGATTATCTCAAGTATGCCGTCGCGCGCGGCGGGGTCGACGCCGCTCAGAGGCTCGTCGAAAATATAGAGCTGCGCGTTGCGGCACATGACCAGGATGAGCTGAAGCTTCTCCTGCATACCCTTTGACATCGACTTTATCTTCTGCTTGGGCTGGAGACCGAAGATATCGAGCATTTGCATCGCCTTTTCGCGGTCAAAGTCCGGATAGAAGTCCGCGATATATTTTATCGCGTCGATGGCGCGCATCCAGTCCGCGAGATACGACTTCTCGGGCAGATACGCAATCTTTGCCTTTGCGGACGGACCCGGCGCCTCGCCGTCGATGAGCACCTCGCCGGAGTAGTCGTGGATAAGACCCGTGAGAATCTTTATGAGAGACGATTTGCCCGAGCCGTTCGGACCGAGCAGGGCTATGATCTGACCGGGCTCAAAGCTGAACGAAATGTCATTTAAAACCTGGTGACTGCCATAGGACTTGCTTAAATGGTTTACTGTAATTATGTCCTGCATTTTTTCCTCCCGTGAAATTTGACGTAGGAATCTACTTTGTCTTACTCCCTATAGGGGTAATACTCGGAATGATTATATCACAAAAAATCCCTATAGTAAAAGTTTTTTATATTTTTTTAATGAACGGTAACAGTTTATTTAAAATTTTTTACCGCTATCCGCTTCTTTACGGCTCCCGCGGCGGCAAAAACGGCGAGGCACACGGCGTTCGCCGCAACCACGCTCGCGCCCGCCGGGGTGTTGAACGCATAGGAAAGCACGAGCCCTGTGAAGAAGCAGACGCACGACACCGCCGCCGAAACGGCGGTCACGGCACGAAAGCTCCTGCAAACGCGCATCGAGGTAAGCGCCGGGAAGATTATCAGGCTCGAAATGAGCAGAGCGCCCATTATCCTCATTCCTACGACTACCGTCACTGCCGTGAGCAGCGCGGTCAGGGTGTTGTAAAGTCCCGTCCTGGTGCCGGTCGCCGCGGCGAAGGTCTCGTCAAAGGTCACGGCAAAAATACGGTTATAGAATACGACATAGAGCACGAGCACCGCCGCCGATAGCACGGCGCAGGCGATTATATCATTTTTGCCCATTAAAAGAATCGAGCCGAACATATAACCCGACACATCGGTGTTGAGTCCCGTTGTAAGCGAGGCCGCAATAACGCCCGTCGCTATCGCGGTGCTTGAGATGAGCGCTATGGCGGCGTCGCCCTTTATTTTTGCATTGTCGTTTATCCGCATGAGCAGAAACGCCGCAATAATAACTACGGGCACGGAGATTTTCAGCGGCGCCACATTCAGCGCCATAGCCACGCACGCCGCACCGAAGCCGACGTGGGAGAGCCCGTCGCCTATCATCGAATAGCGCTTTAATACGAGAGTCACTCCGAGCAGGGCGGAGCAGAGAGCCACCAAGAGTCCCGCTATCAGCGCCCGGCGCATGAACGAATAGGAGAGCATCTCAACTATCATTTCAATCATCGTTTCTCCCCCTCCCCGCAAAGCGTCTGCCGGCGTCGCTCTTTAAATAGTCCTCGGTCGTGCCGAAAAACTCGACTCCGCGCTCGCCGAGGTGCAAAATTTTATTCGCGTTTTCGACAGCGCACTCTATATCGTGCGAGACCATTATGACCGCTATACCGGAATCGCGGTTCAGCTTTTTTATCAGGCGGTAGAATTCGGCGGTCACAACGGGGTCAAGCCCCGTCACAGGCTCGTCGAGCAGGAGCAGCTCCTTTGCGGCGCAGAGCGCACGCGCAAGCAAAACCCTCTGCTGCTGACCGCCCGACAGCTCGCGGTAGGATCTGCGCGCTATATCGGTTACGGAGAGCTTCTCCATGTTTTTGTTCGCCAGATTTCGGTCGGCGCGGGAATAGAACGGACCCCTTGAGCCGTTGAGGCAGCCCGAGAGCACGACCTCGCGCACCGTCGCCGGAAAATCGCGCTGAGCCTGCGTCTGCTGCGGCAGATAGCCTATGTCCGTGCGCTTCAGTCCGTCCGAAAACCCGACGCTGCCGCCGCGCAGGGGAATAAGCCCCAGGATGCCCTTGAGCAGAGTACTCTTGCCCGAACCGTTTTCGCCGACTATGCATAGGTAGTCGCCGCGCTCGAGCTCAAAGCTCACCGAGTTCACGACCGCCGCGCCGTCATATCCCATGACAACATTTCGGCATTCGAGCAATATATTTTCGTTCATGAGAGCGCCTCCCTGAGATTTTCAAGATTTCCGTTCATCAGCGAAAGATAGCCGACTCCCGCTTCGAATTCGTCGCGGCTGACATTGTGGCAGGAGTGGAACAGGCGCATGGCGCAGCCCGTCTCGCCGCAGATTATCTCCGCCGTCCTCGGCTCGGTCAGCTCCTCATAGAAGATGACCGGGATTTTTTCGTCTCTTACTGTATCGACTATCTTCGCCACGGTTCTCGCTCCCGGCTCGGAGTTGTCCGCGCAGGCGTCGAGCGCGCTGACAAATTTTAAAGAATATCGCTCGGTAAAATTACGGAAGGCGAAGCGGCCTGAAAATACTACGGTATCGCGCTTTCCGTTTTTGACAGCGTCACGAAAACCGCTGTCGAGCGCTTTCAGCTTTTTGATATATTTCTCGCTGTTTGATTTATAGAATTCGGCGTTGCTGCCGTCGAGTCGGCAGAGCGCGTCGGCGATAACCTTTACCATGCCCTGCGCGTAGACCGGGTCTGTCCAGATATGCGCATCGACCAAGCCCTGCTCGGCCTCGTGCTCATGCTCATGTTCATGCTCGTGGCCGTGCTCATGCTCATGCTCGTGTGCGGCAAGGCGCAGCCCCATCTCCGACGCAATGTCGAGATAAGCTTTCGCCCCGGTTGATTTGTCAAAGAGCTTCGCCGACCACGTCTCCATATTTTCGCCGACGCGAATGAGCAGATCGGCGTTGCCGACCGCCTTCATGTCTGCGGGAGTCGGATCGTAGGAGTGGCTCTCCATCCCGGGCGGGAGCAGGAGCGTCAAATCGACTTTATCTCCGGCTATCTCGCGCACAAAATCATAGGGCACGAACAGCGTGCAGACCACGCGCAGCTTTCCGCCTGCGATGTCCGTCTTTCCCGAAGAACAGGCGGCAAGGGAGAAAAGCATCGCCGCGCAGAGAAAAAGCGCCGCCGCGCGGATAAGTTTAGTTTTCATTCTTCTTCCTTTCGGCGCACTCGGCGCAGACTCCGTAGAGCACGGTGTTTTCTTCGCTTAAAGTAAAGCCGTGATGCTCAAAAATATGCTCCGCGACCTTATCGAGAAAATCGCATTCGACATGGAGCAGCTTCCCGCACTCGGAGCACTTCAGATGATAGTGGTTGCAGCAGTCCGCGTTCCCGCCGACATACTGATAGCACGCGCTCTCCCCGTCGTGGAGCACGAACTTGCGCACGCTCCCGTCGCGCAGCATCTTTTCAAGGTGGCGGTAGACCGTCGCCTTCCCGACAGGGCAGCCGCGTTCGCCCAAGGTGTGCGAAATATCCTCGGCGGTCAGATGCTTGCCGCCGCTGTTTTCGAGCAAGGAGAAAATCAGCTCGCCCTGCTTTGTGTTATAGCCCATAAAAGCACCTCTTTGAGCTTGGACAGAAAAGAAAAATTTTATTCCGCCGCAAACTGAAATTGAGAATCGTTTTCAATTTTAATCCCAATTTCCAGATTTGTCAAGCGCGGATTTTACTATCTACTTTGTAGGGGTCGGCGACTCGACGACCCTTTGAAGCTATAAAATTTTTACCATCTACCTTCGCTACCTACCTTAGCGAAAGATTTTATCTTTCACAGCATTTCGGCATTTTCTTTTTATTTGAAAAAGAAAACGCCTGCAAAAGAAAAGCAAACTCAGGGCTTCGCCCCGAGACCCCGCGAACGCCGCGCCGCAGTACATAGCTTGTGCTACTCAGTAGGCAGCTCGGCACATTCGCCCGCAAACGCGCTGGAGCTTGGACGAGTGCGGGCAACGTCGCCGAAGTGCCGCCGGTGGCGGATAAAGCGAGGCGATGTTGGCGAAAAACAAGGAGCATAGCGCCCGCTCCAAGGGCGATAGGCGACTATGTTTTGAGAGGGTTATGCGGCGGCTTGCAAAGCAAGCCGTTCCCTCGCAGTTCTCAGTTAGGTTGTACCACTGCGGCGCGGCTATTGGAGGCTTGTTCCTCAAGGTTTATAACGTCGCTTGCTTTACTTTTTGGGGCTTCTTCGCCTCCTCAGCTCCCTCTTTACAACCATATTTATAATTTTTCGTCAGCGGTCTATCAAAAACCCGTCTGCTCGGGTGCAAATCCAAAAAATATAACCCGCGCTGCTCCGAAATTATATGGGAAAATGAAAAAGGAACCGCCCTTGCAGTTCCTTTTTGCTTCTTTTTGCTTTTCAGATTTTTATTATGTATCCGTCCTTGCGCGGAGAACGGGGTGTGGGGTCGGCGGCGGGATAACCGAGCGCTATCGAGCCGACGCCGCGCAGAGCTTCGGGCAGTCCCCATTCGCGCAGGAGCGCTTTGCCGTCCTCGCTGTCGAAAATCTCGCGCTCCCTGTGTATCCAGACGGAGCCCAAGCCGCAGGCGTGAGAAGCGAGCATCATATTTTCGAGCACGCAGCTCCCGTCCTCGACAAACGTGCTTGCCTTTGGGTCGGCGAGCACGAGAACTACCGTCGGCGCGCCGTAGTAGGGGTCGCTGTCAACGCCCATGACGGCGGCGTTTAATTTTGAGAGCTTCTCGCGGTATTTTTTATCCGAGACCGCGATTATAACGGGCGATTGGCGATTCATTCCCGTGGGCGCGTAAGTGCCCGCCTCTAAAACGGCGTCGAGCAAATTCTCCGGCACGGGGTCGGGCTTAAAGCTGCGCGTGCTGCGGCGGGTCTTTATAAGTTCAAGAAAATCTCTGTTCATTTTTTTTCCTCCCTAAAAAGCTATCAGAGCGGCCTGCCAATTATTTTGACACAACCGCTCCGAAAGCACCTCAACTATATCTCCTATACTATATTTCATTTTGACAGCAAAATGTGACATAAGTATGTTGAATTTATGAACAATTTTGCGTTTTTGAATATTTTTACGGAGATTTTTACTTTTTCTTGGCTTTAGGCAGTATTACGCAAATAAGAATTACGCAAACAGCCGCGACTGCCGCAATGATTATCCACTTCGTGTTTGATGTGTTCTGGCCCGTTGCGGGAACAGCCTCCGCCGCAAAAGCGGTTATTGCCGCCGCCGCGACGCTGATAGCCATGAGCGCCGCCAAAATTATTGCGACAACTCTTGTCCAAATCCCTCTTTTTTGCATTTTTACCATCCTTTCGCTCTGTTTATTTTATTCCGAGAATCTTTTCGATAGCTTCGCCGAGCTGCTCGCCGAGAGCGGACGCGTGATTTTCATCTTTTCCGCAGGCGGTCACATATGCCTTGAGCTTCGGCTCCGTGCCGGACGGGCGAACGATTACGCTGTTGCCGTCGGGGAGCTTGTATGCGAGAACGTTGGACTTGGTCAGCTTTATCTCCGAAACTTTTCCGCTCAAAATATCTACGCGCTCGGACTTTTTATAGTCGGCGGTCTCAATGACCTTCATGCCCGCTATCTCCTCGGGCGCGTGCTCTCTCAAAGAGGTCATGATATCGCCCATCTTCTCCATTCCGCTCTCGCCCTCAAAGGTGAAGTTCAGGAGAATGTTCTTGTAGTAGCCGTACTTCTCGTATATCTCGGCCATCTTCTGAACGAGGGTCTTGCCCTGAATTTTATAGAACGACGCCATCTCGCATATGAGCATAGACGACACAACGGCGTCCTTGTCTCTCGCGTGCAGGCCGGAGAGATAGCCGTAGCTCTCCTCCATGCCGAGAATGAAGCGCTCGCCCTCGTTTTTCTTTTCAAGCTCGGTTGCGATCTCGCCGATATATTTGAAGCCGGTCAGAACGTCGCGGACTTCGCAGCCGTAGCTTTCCGCCACGCGGTCAACGAGCGAGGTAGTGACGAACGACTTGACTATAACGGGATTTTTCGGCAGAGTGCCCGCCGCTTTCATCGACGAGAGGACATATTCGGTCAGCAGAACGCCGACTTCGTTGCCGCTCATGAGCTTATAGCCGTCACCGGTGTTGACGGCAATGCCGACTCTGTCGCAGTCGGGGTCGGTTGCAAGGAGCAGGTCTGCTTTTTTATTCTCCGCAAGCTTCAGCGCCTCTTCAAACGCCTGGCGGATTTCGGGGTTCGGATAGGGGCAGGTCGGGAAGTGACCGTCCGGGTGCTCCTGCGACGGAACTACCGTAACATCGTCAAAGCCCGCGCGCTTGAGAACCTCGCGGACGGGCTTGTTGCCCGTGCCGTTTAACGGAGTGTATATGAGCTTTAATTTGCCTTTCGCCACGGCGTCGGGATTGACTCTGCGCGACAGGACGCACTCATAGAACGCCTCGTTTACGCTGCTCGGAATAAGCTCTATCTTTCCGCTCTTTATACCCTCGTCAAAATCAAGGGTCTTAACGTCGTTGAAGATATCGACTTTTCTTATGCACTCATATGTTGCATTCGCCTCGGCATCGGTCATCTGATAGCCCTCGTGCGAATAGCATTTGTAGCCGTTATACTTCGCGGGATTGTGGCTCGCTGTGATTATTATGCCGGAGCTGCAATGAAGCCTTCTGACTGCGAAGGAGAGCATCGGCGTCGGCACTAATTCGGGGTAAATATATACTTTTATTCCGTTTGCCGCGAGCACGCCCGCAGCGCCTCTTGCAAAAACGTCGGAGTTGATTCTCGAATCGTGGGCTATTGCCACAGAGGGAGAGTCGTACTTCGCGTTGAGATAATCCGCCAGACCCTGCGTCGCCTGGTTGACGGTGAAAACGTTCATCCTGTTTGTGCCCGCGCCCAAAACTCCGCGCAGACCGCCCGTGCCGAACTCGAGCGCACGGTAAAATCTATCCGATATCTCATCCTCTTTTCCTTCTATGGCGGCGAGCTCGTCGTGCAGCTCGGCGCAGCCTTCTGTTTTTTTCAGCCAAAGGTCGTAGAGGTCTTTGATTTCCTTTTTCATGGTTCTGCTCCTTCCGAAAACCGATATTATCGGCCTACTTAATAATATTATAATACCTTTGCGGTTTTTCATCAACTACTATTTGAACAAATTTACTATTTGTTTATTTTATCCGGCACTTAAATTTATAGTTCTGCGGGCTGTTTTTTATGCGGTATTTGTGGTATAATGTTCGTCGGCATTTATAATGAACTCAAAAATTCCGTTCATTTAATCGGAGATACTTTTATGGAGAAAGAACTCAACAGCTTTTCGCGCGGGCTGCGCGACGGAATACCCATTTGCTTAGGCTATCTGTCCGTTGCCTTTGCGTTCGGAATATTCACGGTCGGTCACGGGCTTACAATATGGGAAGCGGTGATGATATCCATGACCAACGTCACCTCCGCCGGTCAGCTTGCGGCTGTGCCGATAATCGCGGGCGGCGGATCTCTGTTTGAGCTGGCGCTGACGCAGTTTGTTATAAATATGCGCTATTCTCTCATGTCCGTCTCGCTTTCGCAGAGGCTCTCAAAGAGCGTGCGGCTTTTGGACCGCTTTTTAATATCGTTTGTGAATACAGACGAGGTTTTCGCCGTGGCGATATCAAAAAATGCGCCGCTGGGCAGAAAATATCTATACGGACTGACTCTCACTCCCTATCTCGGCTGGAGCGCGGGCACTCTGCTCGGCTCGGCCGCAGGAAACATTCTGCCCGCGACAGTAGTCTCCGCCCTCGGAATCGCAATATACGGAATGTTCATAGCGATAATAGTCCCGCCCGCAAAAAAGAGCCTGCCCACCCTGCTCTGCATTCTATCGGCAATAGCTCTGAGCTGCGCCTTTAAATTTATTCCCGTGCTCTCGAAAGTTCCGAGCGGCTTTGCAATAATCATCTGCGCCGTTGCGGCGAGCGTGTTGTTTGCGCTCGTTGCGCCCGTAAAATCGGAGGAGGTGAGCGCCGATGAATAACTATGTCGCCTTCTTCTCCGGGCTCGCAGTCATGGCGGGAGTCACTTATCTCGTCAGAATGCTCCCGCTCGTCCTTGTCAAAAAGAAAATAGAGAATAAATTTATAAATTCGTTTCTCTACTATGTCCCCTATGCGGTGCTCGCCGTCATGACGGTACCCGCAATATTTTCATCCACAGCAAGTCTGCCGAGCGCTATAGCTGGCTTTGCGGTCGCCCTCGTTCTCGCATTTTTCGAGCGCGGTCTGCTGACCGTCGCCGCCGCGTCCTGCGCCGCGGTTTTCATAGCGGAGCTTATATTAAAATTTATCGGTTGAGGTATAAAAATGGTTTTACGCGATGTTTCAACTATTGATGTCAATTATGTAAAGAAACTCTACAGAGAGGCTTTTCCTTTAAGAGAGAGAATCCCGTTTTCAAAGCTTCTCAAGCTCAAAAAGAACGGAATAATCAGAATTCTCGCCGCATACGAAAACGGCGAGCCCTGCGGCGTGGCCGTCGCCTGCACGGGGAGCAAGTCCGTGCTCCTGATGTACCTTGCCGTAGACGGAAACAAGCGCGGCCAAGGTCTGGGCTCGAAGATAATGCCCGCTCTGTGCGACACTTTCCCGCGCCGCAATTTACTGCTCGAAATAGAAAAGCCCGACGAGAGCAAGCCCATGACCGTGCGCCGAAAGGAATTTTATCTTCGCTGCGGTCTGCACGATGCGGGTGTCGATATATTATTGGCCGGAGTTCCCATGGAAATTCTTATGACCGGCGACGGAGAGTTCGACAAATACGAATATATAGGCATCTATCATAAGCACGTCGGAAAGACACTGACTAAGTTATTCCTTAAAATCAAATAAAAAGAGCCGGAAGATTTTATTTTTCTTCCGGCATTTTTATATATTTATTTGGTATCCGATACTTGTGCTTCGCTTTTTACTTTACTCTTTTCAAACGCGCTGTCGAGCCTTTTGCACAGTGCGTCTGTTTTTATGAGCCTGAAAAGCTGTATTCTCAGAATATCTATTACTATACATATTATAAACACAGCGAGCGCCATGGCAACCGAGCCGAAAATTACCGCCGCCGTGCCGTGGTTTACAAGCGGCAGAGCAATATTTTTTATCAGCTTATTGAACACAAGAGGATGGGTATGTATCAGATAGACGCCCAGAGCGGCGGGAGTTATATAATTTATGATTTTCTCGGTTTGCTTTCCGAAATTAAGCTTCGAGAAGAAGATAAACAGGAAAACTGCGGATAAAACCACGAACGGAGAAGTGTAAGAAAGATATTGCACAAGCCCGTCAGAAAATATTCCCTTCATCGGTTTTTTTAAAAACAAATTAATTAAATAATTGCAGACTACTGCCGATAAATAGAGCAGCAGCGCCGTGATTTTTTTCATCTTCGCGCCTATATTGAATTTTTTCATATACGCGCCGACAAGGTACATAATCATGAGCCATATCGGGCTGTAACCGTCGAAAAATCTGAATCCGTATGCCCCGATAAAAAATGCGCCGGTCGTCATAACAAAAATTGCCGCAAGAAAAGCCGTAAAGCATTTTTTACTCGCCGATTCCGCAAATTTATTCATCATCGGAATAAACAGATACATCAGAAAATATGAGGTCATATACCAATACTGATTTGAAATTATCGGAGTCAGGGCATGGACCGTATTCTGTGCGCTGAAAAGGTCGCAGTAAACGCTCATCATAATTGCGGAGATAACAACGCTGTAAAAAAACACTTCAAGCCAGAGTCCCGCTATTCTTGACAGCCTTATCTTTTTGCCGAACATGAGATATCCGCTTGCAAGAGCATAGCAGTTGACCGCGCAGAACGCCGCATTCTGCATAAAAAAAGCATGATAATATGCGGCAGTTCCCTCAGTGGCGCCTATTATGCCGCCCATTCCGAGAATATGCAGCTGTGCTATCATGAACATTGAAAAGAGCTTAAAAAGATTTATGCCGCTGTTAATCTTTTTCATTTTTATCCCTCATTTATATATTTGAAAGACTGTCCACATATTCCGTGCGCTTTAAAAGAGTAGAAGAAGATATCTGCGATATATAGACGTGCGTCTTTCCGTCTCTGCCTATGCAGACGATAAACGATTTCGGAAGATCGGTGCAGACATTTGTAACGCAGCCGTCCTTCTCCGCCTTTGCGAGATAGTCGCGCGTGGATTTTGAGACGGTCGAGGTGTCCAAGTCAAAAATCCCGATTATCTCATCCATATTGACTACCTTATCCTGACCGAGATGAAGATACATTTATATACCTCCTATATTTCGTTGATACTGCCCTCAATCATTTCGAATGCCTTTCCCTTTTGCAGCCGCAGCAACTGAGACGGGTCGCAGCAGGTTATAAATACCTGCCTTTTCCCGAGGCGCTCCAAAAGCAGCTCCTGCCGCCCGTCGTCAAGCTCGCTCATAACGTCGTCGAGCAATATTATCGGGCTCTCCTCCGTGATTTTTTCGAGTATGTCCGCCTCCGCGAGCTTTAAGGACAGCGCGCACGATCTCTGCTGACCCTGTGAGCCGTAGATGCGGGCGTTTCTTTTATTTATAAAAAACGAGAGATCGTCCTTATGCGGACCCGTGCCGGTAAATTGACGGCGAATGTCGTTCTCTCTGTTTTTTTCGAGCTCGTCGAGCATCAGCTTTGCCGCTTCCCGCTCGTCAAAATTTGAAGTCTTGCAGAATGTATCGTATCTTACGGTTAATTTTTCGCGCCCGGCGGTTATCCCGGAATAATTTTCCGCCGCCTGTTTTTTTATCATCTCGATATATTCGAATCTGTAGCGCAGCAGCTTTGCGCCGAGAGAAGAGAGCTGCGCGTCCCACGGGAAAAACATATCGAAACTGACATTTCCTCCCGCGGCCGCCTGGCGCAAAAGCGCGTTTCGTTCGGAGAGAGTTTTTATATATCTCGAGAGTATACCCGCATAATTCGGCTTAACAAGACTTATTGCTATGTCTATAAACTTTCTGCGCTCGCCCGGCCCGTCCTGAACTATGGAGAGTGTCGCGGGAGAAAACAGCACAGCGGGAAACTCGCCTATGAGCCTGCGCGGGGTATCTTTGTGCACGCCGTTTATCCAGACGTTCTTTTTGTCCGTCAGCTCAAGGCGCGCCGACTGCTCCCTGTCAAATGCAAAAAAGCTTATATCGAGCAGACTGCTTTCGCAGCCCTCGCGTATAAGCTGGGAATTTTTCCTCGTCCTGAAGCTGTGGCAGCCGGTAAAGAGCCAGATGCTCTCAATGAGATTCGTCTTGCCCTGACCGTTTTCGCCGAAAATAATATTTATCGATCTGTCCGGCGAAAAGCTCGCATTTTCAAGATTGCGGAAATCTTTTGCATTGTGCTGTGTTACATACATATCAGATAACTTTATATATCTTGTGTTCAAACTCAGCCGTATCTCCGGCGCGGAGCTTTTTGCCGCGCGAGGTGCAGACCTCGCCGTTTACCTTCACTTCTCCGTCCTGGATAACGAACTTCGCGTGTCCGCCGGTCACGACTGCGTCGCAGAGCTTCAAAAAAGCGTCGAGACGGATAAAATCCGTGTCTATCTTTTTTTCAACGACCGGCTTTTCTTTTATTCTGACTTTGAGTTTTTTAACCATTTTTATCCTTCTTATTCAGTCTTTATTCTGACGGGCAGCACGAGGAACAGGAAGCTGTCTCCGTCGGGCGGAAGGATTATTATGGGCGATATGGGGCCGTTTAATTTAAATCTTACTTCGTCCGTGTCCGCAACGCGCAGAGCGTCGGTCAGATACTTGTTGTTGAAGCCTATCTCAACATCGTCGCCGTCTATCTCAGCCGTCACGCTGTCGCTCGCAGTACCCAGCGAAGTGACGCTCGAGAGTCTTATCATATTGTCGGCGAAAACACACTTTATGGGGCTCTTGTATTTTTCGCTGATTATCAAAGAGGCTCTGTCTATCGAATTTATCATATCGCGGGTATTTACCTTTACCCTCGTAGTGCATTTGGGCGGAATAGCCGACTCGTAGTTCAGAAATTCTCCCTCAAGCAGTCTTGAAACAACGCTGTAAGAGCCTATTTCAAAGACTATGTGCCTCTTGCCGACTCCCAAAGAAATTGTGCTGTCATCGTCGTTCATCAGCTTCATTATCTCGGAGAGCGTCTTGGCGGGGACTATAAAAGAAATATCGTCGCCGGAATAGTCTATGTTTTCTTTTCTGACGGCGAGTCTGAAGCCGTCTATAGCTATAAGCTTCAGCTCGTTGCCGCTGATATCGAACTTGACGCCGGTGTGAACTACCTTGCTGTCGTTGACTGCGACCGCAAATATAGTCTGCCTGACCATGTCCTTTAAAACTCCCTGATTGATAACAATGGGATAGCCGCCTGATACGGACGGGAGCTCCGGATATTCGTCCGCGCTCATGCCTATGAGCGAATATTTCGCGTTGCCGCTGACGATATTCGCAAGGCTTCTTGCGTCCGCCTCAAAGCGCACACTGTCGCCGGGGAGCTTGCGAAGAATATCGCAGAGTATGCGGGCGTTGATAATTATCGAGCCCTCCTCCTCGACCGTAGCCTTTATTGCGGTATTTATGCCCAGCTCGAGGTCGTAGCCCGTAAGAATCAGCTGGCCGCTGACCGCTTTTATGAGAATACCTTCTACCGCGGGTATCGACGTCTTTGTCGACACTGCTCTCTGCACGTTAAGGCAAGCCTCCGAGAGCTCCGCCGTGCCGCAAACAAATTTCATGAAAGATCCTCCTGTCTGTAAATAGATATATATTATATTTAGTAGTAGTAGTAGGGGGTGTTGAAAATGAAGAAAAGTGCCTCTGTCCCTTTGCTGTCAACGAAACCGCGGTTTCGGGTTTTCCTCATCCCATGAGGAAAAATCTTACTTTTCCACATACCCGAAAACGACGATGTGGAAAATGTGGAAAACCGGTATGTGGAAAACTAAAAGAATGTGGAAAACTTTTCTTTTTATTAGAGCTCTTTTCTGCCCTCGATAGCCTTTGTGAGAGTGAAATTATCCGCATATTCGAGGTCCGCGCCGACAGGGATTCCGTAGGCTAAGCGCGAGACCTTTACTCCGAGCGGCTTTACGAGCCTTGAGATAAAGAGCGCGGTTACATCGCCCTCGGCGGTCGGGTTGGTGGCCATGATAAGCTCTTTTACTTCGCCGTCGCCCAAGCGGTTGACGAGCTCCTTTATGCACAGGTCGTCCGGTCTTACGCCGTTCATCGGGGAAATAAGCCCGTGGAGAACGTGATAAACTCCGCCGAATTCGTGCGTGCGCTCTATCGCCATGACTGCCTTCGGATCCTCGACAACGCAGATAATGCTCCTGTCCCTCGACGGGCTCTTGCAAATTGGGCAAATATCCGCGTCCGTCAGGTCGCAGCAGATGGGGCAGCGGTGAATTTTAGTCTTAGCCTCAACTATCGTATCCGCAAACTCTTTTGCCTGGGCGTCCGTCATGGAGAGAATATGATAGGCGAGCCTCTGTGCGTTCTTCCTGCCGATTCCGGGCAGACGCTCGAACTGTTCTATGAGCCTTGCCAGCGGAGCGGCGCTGTTCTGAGCCATATCAGAAAAGTCCGGGGATGGAGAGCCCGCCCTTGGCGCGCTCCATGCCCTGTTCCATAGCGTCGTTAGCCTTGCGCACGCTCTCGTTGAAAGCGGCGATTATCAGATCCTCGAGCATCTCGGGCTCTTCGGGGTCGATTATTTCGGGAGCCATTTTTATCGAGACAGCCTCGTGACGGCCGTTGACGGTCACCTCGACAGCTCCGCCGCCTGCGCTCGCGGAGAACTCGGTCTCCTCGACCTCCTGCTGGACGCGGGCCATCTCCTCCTGCATCTCCTGAATTTTTTTCATCATATTGGCACTGCCGCCCTGCTGGGCGCCGGGAATTCTTGCTTTCATGTTGCTTCTCCTCCGTCAGCTGTTTTTAAATGCTTTTATTTTTTTTATAAGCCCGTCGAGCGGGTCTTTTCCGCTCGGCTGTTCGGGGGCTTTATAAAGACCTATCTTGTAGCGCTTTCCGGTTACGGCGAAAATCGCTTTCATCAGAAGCACCGCGTGTGTGTCCTGCTTGATAAAGGACGAGAGCGCGGGATTGTCGCTCTTTATTAAAATAAAGTTATCGCGTTCGTAGCCGCTCGCGCCGTTTAGTAATATGCCGTGCAGCGGAGCGTCCGTCTTTTGGAGCTCGTCCATGACCTCCGCCCAGCGGGAGAACGGAACAGTCTCGCCGTTCGTGCCCTCGGGAGCGGGTGCGTGAGCTTCTGCTGGCTTCTCGGTTTTCTCGGGTTTAGGCTCGGCTGTTTTTTCCGGCTCGAAAGCTTTTTTAGGCTCGGCGGGCTTTGCGGGAACGGGTGCAGTCTGCGGATTCGGCTCTTTAGTCTCATGCTTTATCTCACAAGCGGGAGCCGGGGCGGCGGTGAAGCTGCCGGACGCCAATTTTGCCTCGAGCGCCGAAATTCTTCTGAGCAGAGCGTCGTTTTCCGTGTCGAGAGCCTCGGAGCAGAGCTTCACGAACGCCATTTCAAACGGGATTCTCTTATTGGAAGCGCGTTTTATCTGCGAGAATGTATCTTCGATAACATTGAGATTATAAAGCAGCTCTTCGAGCGGCATTTTTTCGGCTAAGGCTCTCAGAGTCTTCAGCTCGTCGTCCGTCGCTATTAAAATAGAATCAGCGCTCTTGACGGTTTTTACTATCATCAGGTCGCGCAGGTGGAACATAAATTCCGAGCAGAGCCGTTCCATGTCGCAGGAGTTCATATGCAGCTCGTTGATTATTCCGAGAGCGGAGGCGCAGTCTTTTTTTACTATACATTCGGACAGGCGCATGAGATAATCTCGCCCCGCGAGTCCGGCGCTCTTGGTTACGACCTCATTGGTTACGTGCTCGTCTACCGCACAGCAGCGGTCAAGCAGGGAGAGCGCGTCGCGCAGAGCACCGTCGGCTACTTTAGCTATGAGCGCGGCGGCATCCTCGTCTAAAACTATGTTTTCGTGCTCGGCGACATATTGAAGTCTTGCGCAGATATCCTCAGGAGAAATTCTCTTGAAATCAAAGCGCTGGCAGCGCGAGAGAATGGTTGCGGGGAGCTTATGCACTTCGGTAGTTGCAAGGATGAAAATGACGTGCTCGGGCGGCTCCTCGAGAATTTTCAAAAGGGCGTTGAATGCGCCCGTGGAGAGCATATGTACCTCGTCTATGATATAAACTCTGTACTTAGCCTTAACGGGAGTAAAATTCGCCTCGTCGCGCAGGTCGCGTATATTGTCAACGCCGTTGTTCGAGGCGGCGTCTATCTCGATAACGTCGAGCACTGAGCCGTTGTCGATTCCACGGCAAATTTCGCATTCGTTGCAGGGGTCGCCGTCGTGCGGGGAGAGGCAGTTGACGGCCTTTGAAAGAATCTTCGCGCAGGTTGTCTTGCCCGTTCCGCGCGAGCCCGTGAACAGATAGGCGTGGGCTACCCTGCCGCTGACGAGCTCGTTTTTGAGCGTAGCGGTTATATGGGGCTGACCGTAGACCTCCTCAAAGGTCTGCGGACGCCATTTTCTGTACAGTACGCGGTACATAACAGACCGTCCTTTTAAAAAATCTTTGATAAAACAAAAACGAGCCTTTATCTTGGTCATGCGGCGGGCAGGCGGACTGTGGCGCACAGTGCAGACCGCTTAATGCTGCTCGGTTCCCCGCCTGACATGGTTCACGGCGCTCCGCCGCACAGGACCCGCCACGCCACATGACCAAAACAAAGCCTCGCTTGAGATGCTTCTCGGTTTACTAAGTTATTATAATATAAATCGCCGTTAAATACAAGAGCTATATACTATATAAGTATGCAAATTTTTTTATTCTTCGCCGTTTATTTGGGGTACCTTGAAAATTAAACAATAAAAATTACTCGAAAAATTACGCGGATTTTTTTACGGGCAAGGTTTTCTGCTTTTCACGGGGAAATAAGTATGCTATAATAAAACCATCTGTAAGAAAGGAAGTCTTATTATGACAAAGCTCAAGAAATTCGGCGGAAAGTATAAAGACGAGACCGTTGACAGAATTGCGCGTTATTTCGGCTTTAGCGCGGGGCTTCATTTCGGCTCCGACGTGCCCGACGAGGACAGGATAAAGGCAGCAAAAAAGACGCTCAAGGAGTGGACGCACGGGCATGACGAGCTGTTTGTCATACTCGAGGACAAGGAGACCGCAGGCTTCGTCCATATAAACTACCGCACGGGCAACACCGCGTGGATAGAGGATATCTACGTCGACGAGCTCAAGCGCGGCAAAGGCATAGCCACGCGGGTCATCGCCCTTTCGGAGGATAAGATAAAGGCGCACAGGGGCTACACTTCGATTTGCCTTGACGCATCTCCCGATAACAAAGCATCCCTCGCGTTCTATCATAAATTGGGCTATGTAACTCTCGGCATGATAACCGTTCGCAAGGAGCTCAAAAAGAGCGACAGAAAAAATGAGATCGAGCTTCTCGGTCTTACTTATAAATATTGAGGTGCGATATGGACTACAAATTCAATCATTTTAATTTCAACGTCAAAAATCTCGACGAGAGCATTAAATTTTATAACGAGGCTCTCGGACTTCGCGAGATCCGCCGCAAGGAGGCGTCGGACGGATCGTTTACAATAGCCTTTTTGGGCGACGGCAGCGGCACTTTTTCGCTGGAGCTCACCTGTTTAAAAGAGCATCCGCAGGCATACGATCTGGGCGAATGCGAATTTCATCTCGCCCTGACCGCCGACGACTACGAGGCCTCTCTCAAAAAGCACAGGGAGATGGACTGCGTCTGCTACATAAACGAGGGCATGGGGATATATTTTATCTCCGATCCCGACGGCTACTGGATAGAGATAATCCCGAAGAGGTAATTTATGACGAAGAAGCAGAAGGCCGCCCTTGCCGTGGCGGCGCTCGAAAAAGCATATCCCGACGCGATATGTTCGCTCAAAGAGAGCGAGCCCTATCGCCTGTTAATCGCCGTGCGGCTCTCGGCGCAGTGTACGGACGCGCGCGTAAATCTCGTAACGCCAGTGCTCTTTGAGCGATTTCCGACGCTCGAAAGCCTTGCCTTTGCCGACGTTTCCGAGGTCGAGGAGATAGTCCATCCCTGCGGCTTTTTCCGCGCAAAGGCCAACGACATAGTAGCTATGAGCCGAATGCTCATTGAAAAATATAACTCCAAGGTGCCGGACACGATAGAGGAGCTTGTAAAGCTACCCGGAGTCGGCAGAAAAACGGCGAACCTCATAGTCGGCGACGTCTACGGCAAGCCCGCCGTTGTGGCCGATACGCACCTTATCAGAATAACGAATCTCTTGGGGCTCGTTGACACAAAGGACCCCGCGAAGGTCGAAAAGGAGCTGAAGGCTCTGCTCGATCCCGAGAAGAGCAACGATTTCTGCCACCGCTGCGTGCTCCACGGCAGAGCCGTGTGCATAGCGCGCCGACCGAACTGCCCCGCCTGCGTGATGAACGGCTTTTGCGGCTATTACTTAAAGCAAAAATAAAACAGCCGCCGTCACGGCTGCCCCCGCGAGCGCGGAGCAGACGAATTTCAGCGCCGAGAGAAGCTTTCTCTTTTTGAGCTTGCTCGCCGGAGGTATGCCCGCGCTGTCGGCTATCAGACTCGCTCGCTCGCGCAGAGTGCCCTCACTCGTGGCGGCGTATTCGGGCTTGACGAAAAACAGAACTTTTTCAAAATATTCGCATTTGGTCTGCGTTATCTCTATGACCTGACGGTTCACGCCTTTTATCATTTTTTCTCTATCCTCCGAATGTCATGTGTTGATTATTTTTAACTTTTACGGCGTGAAATATACCGACGGGCGGCGAAAAGACGATTATACGTATTGTAATCGCACTTTCGCGCGTGATATGTGGAAAACTATGTGGAAAATGTTGATAACTTCCTCAAAAACGCTTGAAAAACCTTGACAAGCCGATGTGGATAGAAAAAAACGGGTCAAAAAAATATACAGTTTGTTATATTTTCTTTACGCCGAAAACCCAATTTATCAAGTTTATTTTGTATATACAATAAAGGAGCGTTGTTGCTTTGGACTGTGACAAAATTTTGCAAAAGGACGGCGGAACTCTTCTCACGGGACTTCGCTGCTTCTCCCTGCCGCTGATACTCGACTGCGGACAGGCTTTTCGCTGGAGCGAGAACGCGGACGGCAGCTGGAGCGGTGTTGCGATGGGGCGCGAGCTCAGCTTAAAGCAGGACGGCGACACCCTTTTCTTTAAAGATACCTCACCTAAAGAAGTTCAAGACATATGGATAAAATATTTTGACCTCGACAGAGATTATACCGCTATATGCGAGAGCTTTTCGGCGGACGAGAGCCTCAAAACCGCGTGCTCCGAATATCCGGGGATAAGAATACTCAAGCAGGACGAGTGGGAGACGCTCTGCTCGTTTATAATCTCGCAGAACAACAACATTCCGAGGATAAAGGGAATTATAGAGCGGCTCTGCGAGAGCTTCGGCGAGAGACTCCACGGCGGCGGATACTCGTTCCCCTCCGCCGAAAAACTGGCGCCTCTCGAGCCGGAAGACTTGGCGCCGCTCAGGGCGGGCTTCAGAAACAAATATATAATCGACGCCGCGAGAAAGGTGGCGGGCGGCGAGGTAGATCTGTCCGCGTTAAAAAGCGCGGAGGACGACGAGGTGCGCGAGAGCCTCTTGAAAATAAAGGGCGTGGGCGCAAAGGTAGCGGAGTGTACTCTGCTGTTCGGCTTCGGGCGCGTCGATGCGTTCCCGATAGATGTGTGGGTGCGCCGCGTCGTTGGTGAGCTCTACCCCGACGGGCTGCCTGCGTGTACAGACGGAGTGCGCGGAATCGCGCAGCAGTATCTGTTCCACTGGCGCAGACACCTTGAGGAGGACGAAAACAAAAATGCAGGCTGATATACTCTGCGCCGCAGAGATAGAAAAATATCTCACGAAACCGCGAAAGGGCAATATAACCGTTTTTGATACGGTGGATTCGACTAACACCGTGCTTAAAAATTTATGTGCCGAGGGCAAGGCCCGTCCGGGCGACTGCGTGACCGCCGACTGCCAGACAAAAGGGCGCGGCAGGCGCGGCAGGCGCTTCGAATCCGAAAAGGGAGTCGGAATTTACCTCTCGTTTCTGCTCGGAACGGGCAGCGCGACCCCCGAGGAGATAAGCGAGATAACCGCGTGGGGCGCTGTCGCCGTGCGCCGCGCGACAGAGAAAGTCTGTCATGCGGATAGCCGCATAAAATGGGTCAACGACATAGTCTGCGGGCGGATGAAAATCTGCGGAATACTAACCGAGATGACAGCGGCGGGCCCCGTCATGGGTATCGGCATAAACGTAAATCAGACTAAAGACGGCTTTCCGCCCGAGCTTCGAAATATCGCTTCGTCGCTGCGTATTGTCTGCAAAAGAGAATTTTGCAGGGCGCAGATAATCGCCGCCGTTATAGAAGAGCTCGATTTGATAACCGAGAGCTTCCCCGAAAAGAGGGCGGAATATTTGAAAGAATACCGCGAAAACTGCGCGGTCACAGGCGAGGATATAAGCATCGAGCGCGGCGGAGAAATAAAAAAAGGTCGCGCCGTGGGAATAGCGCCGAATTTCGGGTTGGAAGTTATTTTTGAAAACGGAGAGCGCGAAATTATAACGGGCGGCGAAGTCAGCGTAAAAGGTTTTTACACGACAAATCAAGTCGGGATGGAATAAACTGACGGAGGGATAAAATGAACAAACACAGAAAGGGACTCTATATTATCGCGGGACTGTTCTATCTTTTCTTCTCGGGCGCGCTCGCGCTCTATCCGACGAAAATGACCGTAGGAGCTACCGTATCGATGATAGCGGGCGCTGTTTTGACGCTCATAGCGGCAATAGCCTCGTTTGTCCTTGCGGCGCAGTGCAAAAACAACGCAAAATCTTCGGCTGTCAGAAACAGGCTCATGCCGATATGCTTTATCGGCTTTGCGGCGATACTCGCGGCGGATTTAATCAACACCGCCGTGCATTTTGAATCGCTGTTCGACGCCGTTCGCATAACGGCGGAGCTTATAGGCGCGGCGGGACACATAGCCGTTGCGGTCGTCATGTTTAAAAATAACATGGCATTAGTCAGAAGAAAAAAGGTTCTCTATGCCGTGCTTGCCGCGATGACGGGAAATCCAGCGTCCATTTTCGTCTCCGGCGCGTTCGCGCGGGAGCGGGCGGACGGCGAATGCAAAAAGCTCCGCAAGGCGGGTGTTATCGAACTTATCGTCGGCGCGGTTATTATCGTTGCGGCATACATAATAACCAATCTCACTCTGCCGAGCGACGCATTCCGCGCGGCGACCGACTGGCTGTTTCTCTGCCTGACTCTTGTCAACGACATTGGTCTTGCGCTTATCGCAGTCTCGACTCCGAAAGATAAAAAGAAAAAGGCGAAGAAAAAATAAAATTATGTGGAATAAAATTTCAAGCAAGGAAGACATATCGGCTCTCATGGATAGAATGTACAGTTTCCATGACAGCTGCATCAAAGAGATGCATTATATAAGCGGAGCATATACTACTGCGGAAAAAAGCATGTATCCTATCAACGACCGACGCACACTGCGCGTTCTGATACAAAGTCAAATCGATTCTTCGGCTGCAATCGAGCTTGAGTTTTCCGGGCTCATATCTTTGTCGCTCCGCCCGACTGACGAAAAATACACCTGCGAAATCTTAGAAGCGTCGCTCGAAGAGAAAGACGGATATTTTATATGGAAAGACGATATAGATTTATCCGAAGAGTCGGATCAGTGCGGCACGGTGATATGCTCCGAAAGACTCAGTTGGCGTGAAATAAAAAGCGTATACGGCAGTGACGAATTCTATTTGCCGGCAGAATAAATAAAACATATAAAATCTCTAAAACCCGACCGAATGAAAGAAGCGAAAGAATGAACAGACGAAACATACTTCTCTATACCCTTGCGGGAATATTTGCGATATTAGGAGCGCTGGCTAACGGCATTTCGCCGTTTATCGTCGGAATCCCGGCGGCGGAAAAAGCGGTCTCGCTCGGCGAAGCGCTTATTCTGGCGGCAATCGGCGTGTTGGCCGCAGTTGCCGCATCGCAGACGAAAAGAGAAAAAATAAGCACAAAATTGACGGAAAAAGCGATTCCCGCACTGCTCTGCGCCATGGCGGTATTTATACTCGCGGACGCGGCTGTGTGCATACCGCATTTCAGCTGGCTGACAAGCTCCGTTCGCATAGCGGGCGATATAATAAACGCGGCGGGCTTTGCGGCCTGCGGCGCCGTTATGCTCAAAAACCGCAGAGAAAAAAGCGCGGCACTCTATATAATTCTCTCCGCGCTCTCCGGCAGCGCCGCGCCGATAATGCTGACCGCGGCGTGGCTGGCGCTCCCGTACAGCGAAGAGCGCGAGCGCTCGCGCAGAAAGGCGAGAAACGGGCTGATAGCGGCGTTCTTCGTGATTTTGGCGACCTATGCGGCGGTATACATCGCCCTCGGGCAGGAGACGGTGAGAAATATCGGACTGTCAGACCTTTACATGAGGCTCATGGCGGCGCTGTTCATAGCAGTCATCGCCGTGTTTGCATTTCTACCCTCGTCTAAGTACAAGCGGCCGGACGGGGAAAAATAAAAAAGTCAAACAGCCTTATTTCGACGGAATGTGTTGAAATAAGGCTGTTTTCCCGAAAAGAGGGAGCGGATGATAAATTGAGCTTTGCGGAGGTGTCGTCATTTGTACACCATAGAGGCGGATATCATCCGCCCGCGATTTATGCAGCAGCTTGCGGCTATTCACTTTGCAGGGGTCGGCGACTACTCGACGACCCTTTGACGCTCTTCGCGGAATATAACGCTGTTTTACGGCATAAATACGAAAACCGCCCGGAAAGCCCGGGCGGTTCGGTTTATTTTTCGGTTTTGTTAAAGATTTCTCTCGCTTTTTGCGCGTCCTGCGCTATCTGGTCGCCGAGCGCGTCGAGCGAATCAAAGACTCTTTCGGGGCGGATGTACTGAAGAAGTCTTACCTCAACATCCTTTCCGTAGAGGTCGCCGGAGAAGTCGGTTATGCAGGTCTCGCTGCGCAGATCGTCGCAGGTAAATGACGGTCTGCGTCCGATATTGGTGACCGCCGCGTGAAGCTCGCCGTCTATCGGCACGCATGAGGCGTATACGCCGAACTTCGGAACGATAAAGCCCTCGGGGAAATGCTGGTTTATCGTCGGCGCGCCTATGAGCCTGCCGCGCCTGTCGCCGCTGACGACGGTGAATTTATAGGAAAACTCGCGCCCGAGCATGGCGTTCGCGTCCTCGACATAGCCGTTTGAAAGGGCGTTTCTTATTCTCGTTGAGCTTATCGGCGCGCCGTTATACTCAGTGCGCTGTGCAACGGCGCATAAAACTCCGTGAGCCTTGCACAGCTCCTCGAGGTCGTGGGAATCCGCGGCAGCGTTTTTCGCAAAGCGGTAGTTGTAGCCGCAGCAGACCGCGCCCGCGTTCAGCTCGTCTATTAAAATCTCGTTGACGAACTGCCGCGCCGACATATCGGCTATACGCGCGAAGGATATCTTTTGAACGGTTATTCCGAGGCTCTCGAGCATTTCGTCGCGCGCCTGACGGGTCATCAGCTCCGGGGGCGACCCCGCGCCGACGACTTTAAGCGGGTGCTCGTCAAAGACGAGGGCGCACGGCTCGAAGCCGCGCTCTTTGAACGATAGGGCGAGGTCAAGCACAGCCCTGTGACCCCTGTGGAGTCCGTCAAAGCTGCCCAATGCAACCGCTCGGCGCTGTGTCATTTCTCTCTCCCCTTTCAAATTATTTTCCCTTGAACTGCTGCTTGAGTCTCTTCTCCTTGGAGAGGATACGCTTTCTGAGTCTGAGCGACTTGGGCGTGACCTCAAGCAGTTCGTCATCCTTTATAAATTCCATGCACTGCTCAAGGCTCATCACCGTATGGGGCACGAGGCGCAGCGCGTCATCGGAGCCGGAGGCACGGGTGTTTGTTAGATGCTTATTCTTGCAGATATTGCAGACTATGTCCTCATTCTTGGCACATTCGCCGACTATCATGCCCTCGTAGACCTCAACGCCCGCGGGGATGAACAGCCTGCCTCTGTCCTGAGTGTTGAACAGACCGTAGGCGGTGCTGACTCCCGTTTCATGCGCGACTATCGAGCCGCGCTCGCGGGTAACTATCTCGCCCTTATAGGGCTCATAGCCGTCGAAAAGCTGGTTCATGATGCCGTTGCCGTTTGTGTCGGTGAGGAACTCCGCGCGGTAGCCGATGAGTCCTCTCGACGGGATGCGGAACTCAAGGTGAGTCGCGCCGCCGTCGCGCGTGCCCATGTTTATAAGCTCGCCCTTGCGGGAGCCGAGCTTCTCTATGACCGCGCCGACATACTGCTCGGGGACTTCGACTATCAGCAGCTCCATAGGCTCGCAGGTCTTGCCGTCTATTTCCTTGAGGATGACCTTCGGGCGCGAAACCTGAAACTCATAGCCCTGGCGGCGCATAGTCTCTATAAGAATCGAAAGATGCAGCTCGCCGCGGCCGGAGACTTTAAACGTGTCTGTCGAATCCGTCTCCTCAACGCGCATACTGACGTTCGTCTCGACCTCCTTGAACAGGCGGTCTCTTATATTTCTCGAGGTTACGAACTTGCCCTCGCGGCCCGCAAACGGGCTGTCGTTGACCATGAAGTTCATGGATATCGTGGGCTCGTCTATTTTTATAAACGGCATCGGCTCGATGCAGTCGGGTGAGCAGGCGGTCTCGCCGATATTTATGTCGCCTATGCCGGAGATGCAGACGATATCGCCCGCAGCGGCGGAATCAACCTCGACACGCGAGAGCCCCTCAAACTGATAGAGGCGCGACACCCTGACATTCTCCTGAGTGCCGTCCGTCTTGCAGAGCACTACGGGCTCGTTCTTCGTCACTCTGCCGCGCTCGACTCTGCCGACACCGATTCTGCCGATATAGTCGTCATAGTCAAGGCTCGTGAAGAGAATCTGAAGCGGGGCATCGACGTCGCCGTCGGGAGCCTCGATATGCTCAAGTATGGCGTCGAGCAGGGGGCGCATATCGCCCGAACGGACGGTGGGATCGAGCGAGGAATATCCGTCCCTCGCCGAGGCGTAGATAACGGGGAAGTCGAGCTGATCCTCCTCCGCGCCGAGGTCGATAAACAGGTCTATGACCTCATCGACAACCTCTGCGGGGCGCGCGTTGGGTCTGTCGACCTTGTTGATAACGACAAGAACCTTCTTCTTGAGCGCAAGGGCCTTTTTGAGGACGAAGCGCGTCTGGGGCATACAGCCCTCGAATGCGTCGACGAGCAGAAGCACGCCGTCAACCATCATGAGTATGCGCTCGACCTCGCCGCCGAAATCGGCATGGCCGGGAGTGTCAACGATGTTGATTTTCACGCCGTTATAGTGGACGGCGGTGTTCTTCGAAAGTATGGTTATTCCGCGCTCGCGCTCAATGTCGTTTGAGTCCATGACCCTTTCCTGAACCTGCTCGTTGGCTCTGAATATGCCGCTCTGCTTGAGCATCTCGTCAACGAGGGTGGTCTTGCCGTGGTCAACGTGCGCTATTATGGCTATATTTCTTACGTCTTCTCTCTTTGCCAAAAGGATTCACCCGTTCCTGAAAAAATTTGTGATGATAAAAGCTGAAAACGGTCTTCGGATGGCTGTTTTTCCGTCAGCGCGCACAAAAACAGACCGAAATCTTTGTGCGTCCTGACGAAAAAACCCCCGACAGACGACCGCGCCGCCGCCAAATGCGACGGAAAACCTGCGCTTGCAAAAGCTTCTAAAAAGCACTTTTTCGGCGGAACGCGAGGTCCCGCCGAAAATCCGTGTATGTTTTGATTATTCGCCCTTCATCTCAAGGAGCTTAACCTTACCCTCATAGGAAGCAACGCTGACCTTGATGGAATCGGTGATAGCGGCCTTGATGTCGTCCTCGGTAACACCGAGATCCTTGAAAGCATAATCGGTGGGCATGAAGAGATCGAGATCCATGATCTCCGGAAGACCCATGGGATTGATACCGCTGTCGATGCCCTTCTCGGCATACTCCTTGACAACGCCCTTGAGTCCCATTCTCATCATCCACGGGGGGATACCGATAATCTTTCTGTCGTCGCCCATGCCTCTTGCGGCGTAGACAATCTTGAGGAACGGAGCCCACTTCATGTTGTAGCAGCTGATAGGCCATGCCTTGGCGCCGGTGCTGCGCTCTGCCGCGCCGACAATGGACTCACCGACCTGACGGACGGTAAGCATAGCTGTACCTCCTCTGGGATACATGGTGAAGGGAAGCTTGTCCATTCTCTTTATCTGCTCGATAAGGATAACCCAAACGGGCTTTCTGCCGGGCTGAGTGCCGAAGATGTAGGGCAGCTCGAGAACGGCAACATCGAAGTTGTCATCGGCATAGGAGAAAGCAACGTTCTCCTGGTCGATACGGCTTCTGATATAGGGGTGCTTCTCGCAGAGCTTCATATCCGGACGCTCTTTGGCAAGGTAGGAGAAGTAAGAGCCGAGGATAACGGCCTTCTTGTAACCGAGCTCCTTGCAGATGGGAAGAAGTCTCTTGAGCGGAGCGATGTTGTACTTGTAGTAAGCATCGTAAACGGGTGCGGGGAACTCGACTCTCTCGTCAACGCCTGCGGCGAAAACGAAGCAGTCGCAGCCGGCCATGAGCTCTTTTATCTCGTCGTCGGTCTTCTCGTAGATGTTGCACATTACGATCTCCATCTCCTCGGGGATGGGAGCTCCTTCGGGAAGGGGCGGGAGAGCAACAGACTTGACGCTGTGGCCTCTGTCAATGAAAATACGTGCTGCGGCGCTGCCGAGAAGGCCGGTGCCGCCAATCATAAATACCTTCATTTTGTTTACCTCCAATATATTTGCAATAGCTTATTTATTATACTTTTTATATCGGTAATAGTCAAGCGATAAAGCATAAAAAAGTGTACTAAAGTACAGCGAAAAAAGAGTCTTTATTTGTGTAAAAAATCCCCATGCCCGAAAAACCGCGGGGAAAATCATATCGGAGGTGCTTTGCGGGATGTTCGTGAGGCATAAAACCGCCCTTTATCGGTTCGGTTTGCGGGGAGTTGTCGTCGGCACACCGTAGGGGAGACCTTTGTTCGCCCGCAAAAATACAGCGACTGACATATATTAAACCGTGTAGGGGCGGATATCATCCGCCCGCGGGTTATACAGAGATTTACAGCTTTCCTAAATCCGTAGAACACAAAAATAACGGATGAGGACATTCGCAAAAAAGGTAAAGCAAGCGACTTTATAACTTTCGAGGAACAAGTTTCCAATAGCCGCGCCGCAGAGGTAGAAACTAATTAAGAACCGCGAGGGAACGGCTTGCTTTGCAAGCCGCCGCATAACCCTCTCAAAACATAGTCGCCTATCGCCCTTGGAGCGGGCGTTATGCTCCTTGTTTTTCGCCAACATCGCCTCGCTTCATCCGCCACCGGCGGCGCTTCGGCGACGTTGCCTGTACTGTTTGAGCGAAGCGAGTTTACGGGCGAATGTGCCGAGCTGCCTACTGAGTAGCACAAGCTATGTACTGCGGCGCGGCGTTCGCGGGGTCTCGGGGCGAAGCCCTGAGTTTGCTTTTCTTTTGCAGGCGTTTTCTTTTTCAAATAAAAAGAAAATGCCGAAACGCTGTAGAAGATAAAATATTTAGCTAAGGTAGGTAGCGAAGGTAGTGGGTAAAAAATTTATAGTATCACATCGTGCCGCTGTCGCGGCAAAGGGTCGTCGAGTCGCCGACCCCTACAAAGTCACTGAAAATCTATTTATTACCGCCCGTGTCTTGTAATACTCTCTCTGCTTGAGGTTTGACCTCTGTGCCGCCTGCGGCGGCAGCGGTGCGTCGAGTCGCCGACCCCTACAGGGTCAATGAGAAACGAAGCAGTCTATGCAAAGAGACAACTCCGTGCAATAACCCCTCAGTCTCGGCTTCGCCGAGCCGGCTCCCCTGCAAGGGAGCCATAATCGCAACCGCTCCGCAACGCCCTGTTTATCAAGCTCTTAAATCATCTCATAAGGCTTCACGCTATATACAAGAAAAGTCCCGACAGGTATTACACTGTCGGGACTGAATTTATTTTACGGACACTTGATATTTTATCGGTCTTCTTTTTTGCGCTTTGCGGTGCAGCCGATAACGAATGCCGCGCCCGCGAAGGTTATAAGCATAACGGGAGCCGCCGCGCCGGTGTCGGGAACCTTGCTGTCGCTGCCGGGCTTATTGGTCTCGGGCTTCGTCGAGGGGACTATCGGGCTCGCGGGATCGGAGGGATCGAGCGGCTCGCTCGGATTCGACGGGTCTGAGGGCTCTTCCGGCTTCTCGGGCTTTCCGGGCCAATGGGGCAGACCGGGGATTTCGGGAAGCTCGGGCAGGTCGGGAAGGTCGGGAAGACCGGGCTTCTCGGGCTTTTCGGGATTCTCGGGAACGTCCTTCTCTGACTTCGAGAGCGCGAAGGAGTCGATTCTCTTTGCGCCGCCGTCCGCTTCGTCGTCGAGCATATATGCGTCGAAGTAGAGCTTGCTGCCGTCAACGGTTATTGCGGAGAACACCGCGTTGTCCGCATCGTAGATAGCCTCGGCTCTCGGGAAGAGCTTGTCGGTATCCTTGACGTCCTTTGTCTGGTAGCTCTTGACGCCCGCGCACGCGCTGATAACATAGACGGTGCCTTCGGGGTTGAGCTTGACGGTGTAATCTCTGCCGCCGAAGCTTATCTTCTGCTCCTCGGCCTTGACGATCTTGTTGTTGTCCATAATGTCGGTACGCAGATAGACGTGGTCGTGACCCTGGAGAACGACGTCGATTCCGAGGTCGGGCAGGAGTCCGCACAGCTGCTTGCGCATCGCCTTGACATCCTTGTCGTCATAGTGCGAGCCGTTGGAATAGAGTGCCTTATGGAGGACGACTATCTTCCACTGAGCATTACTCGCCGCGGCGTCCGCCTTGAGCCATGCGAGCTGATCGTCGCTGAGTGCCTTGGAGTCGCTGAGATTGTTGGTGTTGAGGACGATGAAGTGGGCGTTGTTGTAATCATAGGAATAGAACACGCCGCTCTCTCTGTCCTGATCGACTGTCTTGGGCAGGACAAAGTTCTGATCGAGCATATATCCGCTCTTCTCGTGGTTGCCCGCTGCGGGCATGATAGCGGTGCTCTTGATGTTCTCGGAGGCATTGAAGAACCACTGCCACTGCTTGAAGTGCTTGGTATAATCTACCTGGTCGCCCGCGCTGGCAAAGAACTTGCCCTCGGGGAAGAGCTTGAGCGCGGTATCGACTACCTTGCCCCATGTGCCGTACTGAATGGCGTTCTGCGACTGCTCGTCGCTGACATGGAAGAAGGTGAAGGAGTCGGAATTGTCCGCCGTCTCGATTATACCCGTGCCGCTCCACCAGCCGCGCTTTGCGTCGCCGACTCTGTAGCAGTATTTGGTGCCGGGCTTGAGACCGGTTATTGTCGCCGTATGGCGGTTGACGTTGAAGCCGAAGGAGATGAAGCCGATAATGCCGAGGTCGACGCCGGGATACTCTCTCTTGACGAGCTCGGAGGTCGTATTGACCTTGACGCCCTCGGGGAGCTTATCCGTGAAGGTCGGGGTCTCCGAATATTCGGCTATCTGAATGTCGGAATTTTTAAGGCTGTATTTCGTGTACCAGTTGATGCTTCTCTCGGTCGAAGCGTCGCCGCTGAAGGTCGTGCCGATATTCGAGGGCAGGCGCATATTGTCAACCGTGACCTCGGGCTCGACGGGGCCGTCATAGACGAGCTTTACGTTGAGGTCGGACTTCACGTCGGGGTTGGTGTCCTCAACGAGGCTGCGAAGCATTCTGCCTATAGTGTAGCCGAGGCTGTCATACTGGCTCTGGGTCATATACTCGTCCATAACGACGGTGTTGAGTATATTGCGCAGGCTGCTGTACTTCTCGGGCAGGAGGTTGAGCACGCTGTAAATAACGTTCTCGTAGCTCGGGTTGCCGCGGAAGATTATATTCATGAAGATGTCGGTCATAACGCCTATGGGGCTTGTGACCGTGCCGGCGGGGAAGAGCTTGCCGGGGTTGAACTTGAGGGTGGAGAGGATCTCTCCCTCGATAACGTCGTCAAGCAGGGTGTCGATAAGGAAGTTCAAAAACTCCTTGGCGCCGTCTCTGTTCTCAAAATAGTCGAGAACATCGTTCATGAACTTGTCGTCGCTGATATCCTCGTCTGCGCTATAGAGGGTGCTGATGACCGTATAGGCCGCATCCTCAAAGGTGCCTTTTTCGTTCTTGCTCTCAAGTCCCATGCGCTCATAGAACTTGGTGCACTTGTAATCGGACACCTGATAGTCGAACACCTTGTTGATAACGCCGTTGATGACCTCAAAGACACGGTCGGGGTCGTTGATATAGGCCTCGTCTACCTGAGCGCAGAGATCCTTGATGAAGCTCATAATGTTGCTGCTGACCGTAAATATCTCGACGCTGCCTACCTCAAAGCCGTTTGTGCCGAGCGCGTCGATAATTATCTTCTCAAGGTCGATTCCCGACGCCTCAAGGAAAGCATAGAGTCCGCCGGCCTTTTGGATATTACTGAAAATTCCGGAGAGCGCGTCCTCGACCATGGTTGAGGCGAAGTTGCGTATATCGCCGGGGCCGTAGGTCTTGAAGAAGGAGTAGCTGTCCTTAAAGGGCTGAGCATAGGTCTTTGAAGTGCCGTTGGGGAAGTTTACGACAATGGGGCCGTCCTCGTCAATGTCGTGGGACTTGACGTCGCAAACGGTCTTGCCGTCTGTGGTATTGTCAAAGGTCACGGTTCTGAACTTGTTCGGGAAAGCCGTGAGAGAGGTCGTCTCGATATCATAGAGGGTCTCGCCGTTATCATTGGTGTGGGCGGCGATATCGGGGGTATGAAGATGTCCGCTGAAGGTGAAGTGCATTCCCGCGTCGGCAAGAGCCTCGGTGCGCTCCATCCAATCGTCGAGCACGAAGGCATAGAACAGCTCGTCCTCTATCGTCATGTGCGGGACAAAGTTGTGGTGAGCCATGCCTATGACGGTCTCGCCGTTCTTCTTTGCCTTTTCGCACTGCTTGAGAGCCCACTCCATAAGCTCGGGAGTGAGGCAGCCGGAGGTCTCCTGAACATCGTTGCCCTTTGCGGTGGCATCTGCCGAATATTTGCAGGAGTCAAGCACGAGAAGTCTGTAGCCGCCCTTGAGTCTGACCGCGAACGAGAGACTGCCCGCCTTGCCGCTCGAGGGAGTGAAAACATCCTCTTTTTCGTCCGTTACAAGGTCGCGGCCGAGATTCTTGTATATCTCGCGGAAAGCCTCGGGAGTGGTTATCTCCGCGGACTCCTTGACGCCGTTTTTAAATGTAACGCCGTTATAGTTGTTGATGTCGTGGTTGCCGTTTACAACGATGACCTGTATTCCGCTCTCCTTTTCAAAGGCTTCGAGCTTTGCGGCAAGAGCCTTGTGACCCGCCAGCTCACCGTTGAAGGTCAGGTCGCCGGGGATGAATACATAGTCGCTCTTCTCGGCAACTGCCTTTTTGAGCGCCGCGTCGATAAGGGCATTGGCTTCGTTGTGCTCGCGGTAGCCCCTGTCGTTCCATGCGTTGTAGGCTTCGCTGAATCCGTTCTTTGTGTCCCCTGTTCCTTTTTCGGAATCAGCAAAATAGTGAATGTCGGAGATCGAGGTGACTCTGAGCGTGCCCTTTTCCTGGGCAAAAGCACCGAGAACTCCGGTAGGGACGGCGGCAAGTATGAGCGTCATGCAGACTATAACCGCGATGATGCGGCTTGCCAGTCTTCCTCTGTTTTTCATTTCGTTTCCTCCTTTTTTCTGATTTTATTTAAAATAAAAACGAAACTTCTTAATTTTCCGGACTGTCATTATCTTCGGCTATGCCGAGATATGCGTCCGCTTCGGCGGAGTCCATGCTCTCTATTCCCTTGAGCTTGCCCGTCATAATGCGGTTTCTGTCCTGCGCGGCGACAAGCGTGCGCCCCGCCTCGTCTATCTTTTTCTTCGCCTTGTCGAGCACCTCGCCGAACTTCTCATACTGCGCCTTGGCAACGGAGAGCAGACGGCGAACCTCGTTCGCCTTCTCGTTTATCGCCACGGCCTTGAAGCCCATGGAGAGGGAGTTGAGAAGCGCGGTTATCGTGGTCGGCCCCGCTATCATGATGTTGTATTCGCGCTGGATGCGCTCGGCTATGCCCTTGGGAGAGGACGCGATTTCCGCATAGAGCCCCTCCGTGGCCAGATACATTATGGCAAAAGGCGTGGTGGTCGGAACGTTTATATATTTTGTGATGAGCTTTGCCTCGCCCAGCACTCTGTCCTCAAGAGCCTTGCGCGCCGCGGCAACCTCGTCGGCGTCCGCGCCGTCGGCTGCGGTGCACAGGCGCACATAGTCCTCCAGGGGGAACTTCGAGTCAACGGGGAGATATGCGTCCGCTCCGCCGTCTCCGGCGGGGATGCGTATGGCAAACTCGACGCGCTCGCTGCTGCCCGGGCGGGAGGAGAAGTTTTTCACATACATATTGGGAATAGTCTGGTCGAGAATGCCCTCGAGCTGAACCTCCGCCCAAGTGCCGCGAGCCTTGACGTTTGTCAGCACTCGGTTGAGATTCGTGACGTTCGTGGTGACGCCGGTCGAGAGCTCCTTCATCTCGCCGAGCGACTTATAGACGTTTTCAAGCTGCTCGGAGACGGTCTTAAACGAGCTGTCGAGGCGGGTCGTGAGAGTCGCGGAGAGCTTTTCATCGACGGTCGCTCGCATTTCGTCGAGCTTTTTCTCGTTGCTCTGCTGCATTTTCTCTATCGACTCTGCAATAATTCTTGACTGCCTGTCGTTTTGTTCTATGTTGTTGCGGCGGATAGTGTCGAGCGATTTCGAGAACATATCCGTCAGCTGCTGCTGATGCTTGAAATTGGCCTCGGTCATCAGCGCAAGGCGCTCGTTCATCTTGTCGAGCGATTCGGTGAGCTCCGAGCGCATATCCTTCTGGTTGCCCGCGCTCTCTCTGCGGCTGCGCTCAAACTCGTCGCGCAGCTGACCCTCGAGGGAGCTTATCTTGCTCTCGAGCTCCTTTATCTGCCCGTCTCCGGCGGAGAGGCGGCCGAGCTTCGTTATGACAATAACGAGCAAAACGGCGCACAGTGCCGCGAGAGCGGCGGCGATATATATAACAGCATTCATAATTTAATTCTCCGAAATCTGTAAGATATGATTAAGAATTGTAACAGATTTTTTAAAAAATTGCAACAATTAGACAGATATATTTAACAATAAAAATTTTTTGAGTAAAATTGAGCCCGCAAGAGATAATCTTTGCAAGAAACGGTTGATAACAGGTGTGATTTTATGCTACTATATAATGTATCGGGCGCGTATGTCCGTCCCGAAAAAAATTATGCCTCATACCGCCCGCAAAGTTTGTCCGAATATGCCGACGGAGCTTATATACGGAGGAAAACCATGAAAATTTTCAAGAGAGCCGTTTCGATATTTCTTGCGTTAGCGCTGCTTTTTGCCCTGACCGCCTGCGGTAATGACGGGTCGGGCGCGGCGCTGAGCTATCCGATAGAGTCCCAGCCAGCGTGCCTTGACCCGCAGATAGCGCAGGGCGCGGAGGCCAAGACCGTTGTGCTCAACTGCTTCGAGGGGCTTGTCCGCAAGGACTCCGAGGGGAAGTTCTCCCCCGCCGCGGCGAAGAGCTGGAGCTATGACAGCGCCTCTCTCACTTATACTTTTAAGCTTCGGGAGGACGCCCGCTGGGTCATAATGAAAAAGGCGTATAAGTCGATTCTCGGCGACGATATAGACAATACTTTCGATTCCCGCGTCACGGCGGCGGATTTCGTCTTTGCGCTGAAGCGCGCCGTGAACCCCGCGACGGGTGCGCCCGAGGCGATGAGCCTCGGCGTGATAAAGAACGCGAAGAGCATAATAAACGGCAAGCTCTCCCCCGATAAGCTCGGCGTCAGTGCCGTCGGCGACTTCGGGCTGCGTATAACGCTCGAGCACGCGACCGACGAGGCGGCGTTTCTCGACCTGCTGACAAAGGCCGTGTGTATGCCCTGCAACGAGACGTTCTTCAACGCGACCAAGGGCCGCTACGGGCTCGACTACTCGACCCTTATGTGCAACGGACCGTTCTATCTCTCCTACTGGCTGCATGACTCCGCCCTGACCATAAAAAATAACGACGACTACACGGGGCCTTTCCCGGCAAAGCCCGCGAGCGTGTCGCTTGTAATCGACAGCGACGGCAATCAGAAATTAAAATACCTGCTCGACGGCACCTACTGCGCCGCTCAGCTCGGCACCGTCGCGCCCGATTCGTCCTCTCTCACGGTCACAAAGAACTACGACACCGTCTGGGCGCTGTGCTTCAACTGCTCCGACGCGTCCCTCTCAAACGCGGCGCTGCGCCGCGCACTCTGCACGGCGGTGGACATTTCGTCTCTGACGCTCGGCAGCGAGGATATGCAAAAGACATATTCCGTCATTCCGCCCTCCTGCTCTGTGGGCGAGGGTGCGGATTTAAGCAGCGAGCCCGTGAGCATACTCGGCCACAACATGAACAGAGCCGCCGCATATTGGGAGAACGCAAAGAAAAATATAACGGGCAAAATAAACCTCGAGATAATCTGCCTGCCGGAGCACGAAAACGCCATGCGCCGCATGATCCAGGGCTGGCAGAAAATATTCGGCCTGAGCGTCAATTTCACCGTCGCCGCGCTCGACTCGGCGGAGCTCTCCTCAAGAGTGCAGGACGGCGACTATCAGATAGCCCTCGCCTCCATGTCGGCGGGCATAACCGACGCCGCGGGCTTTCTCTCGACGCTTTCCTCGCAGGGGACGAACAATATTGTCCGTCTCAGGGACTCGCAGTTTGACTCGGCGGTAAAGGAACTCAAGGCTTTGAGCGGCTCGGAGCTCGTCAAGGCGTGCCGCGGCGCGGAGGGCAGACTCCTCTCGACGGGCGCGGTGCTCCCGCTGTTCATAACCCCGAGCTATTTTGCGACCGCCAAGGGCGTTGAGGGCCTGAGCGTCGACCCCGAGAGCTCGGCGGTGGATTTTGTTTTCGTAACGGCAAAGGACTGACATAAAAATGGAAAAATCAAGCAAACTCAAATATATTTTACCGAAGAATCGGACGGTGCGCACTGTGCTCGCCGTCTTTTTCTGGTTTTCTGCGGCGATGTGCGCCGCCTGCATATTCTGGCTTTCGAGCAATGACGGCAATCGTTCGCAGGTCATGAGCGACAACGTGCTCGGCTTTCTCGGAAAGCTGCTCGGCCCGATTCTCAACAGCTTTATCGTGCGCAAATTCGCGCATTTCTTTGAATATGCCGCGCTCGGATTTGTTTTAGGCTGCGCGCTGTTTTTGACCCGCAGGCGGTTTTCGCCCGTTCCCGCGGTGATTTGCTGCGCCGTCTATTCGGTGAGCGACGAAATCCACCAGTATTTTGTTCCGGGACGCGCCTGCCGCCTTTTCGATGTCGGAGTCGATGTGTTCGGAGCGCTGACGGGTACTTTCGTGCTCGCGCTCATAATTCTTGTTGTGAACTCCGTCGCTCTGCGCGAAAAGGAAAAATATCCCGCGTAAAAATTTAGCGTTTCTATTGTCGTTTTACTGCAGTATATGATATAATAAAGTCTATATAGAGACTTTTGGCGAAGAGGTATATTTAATGGAACATAAAGAGGGGCTCATAGTCGGGCGCAACGCAGTGCTTCAGGCGCTCGAGAGCGGCAGAACGATAGACAGCGTGACCGTGGCGCAGGGTCAGCGCGGCGGCCAGGCGGGCAAGATAATAGACATCTGCCGCGAGCGCAAAATCCCCGTCAAGTTTGCCGACGCGCGCAAGCTCGACCGCCTCTGCGACGGTGCGGCGCATCAGGGCGTTGCGGCGTTTGCCGCGGCTCACGAATATGCCGAGCTGGACGATATCTTCGCCCTCGCGCAGAGCCGAAACGAGAGCCCGTTTATTGTCGTGTGCGACTCCCTCGAGGATCCGCACAATCTCGGCGCTATACTCAGAAGCGCGGAGGCCGCCGGAGTGCACGGGGTCATTATCCCGAAAAGAAACTCCGTGACCCTCAACTACACCGTCGCCAAGACCTCGGCGGGCGCGATAGAATATGTCCCCGTAGTCAAGGTCGCAAATCTTCCCGCCGTTATCGACGAGCTCAAGGCTCGCGGTGTCTGGATTTTCGGCGCGGATATGGACGGCACGGATTACACCTCCCTCGACTACAGCGGCAGCATAGCCCTCGTCATAGGCTCGGAGGGCAAGGGAATAGGCCGACTCGTGCGCGAAAAATGTGATTTCATAGCCTCTATGCCGATGCGCGGCAAAATAAATTCTCTCAACGCCTCCGTCGCGGCGGGAATCCTGATGTTCGAAGCGGCGAAACACAGAAACTGACTTTTATCCGATTTTTTATATATTGGGGTGAGATGAGTGGAAAACAAATCTTCCGACAGACAGGGCAAGATTTCCCTTGATAAAATTGTCCGCGAGATAGCGGAGCTTGAGTCGAGCCGCGGCGAGCCGGATAAAATCTGGTCGCTCAGCGACATAGACGAGCTGATTGCAAGCACAAACGCCGTCTCCCCGGTGCCTGCCGACGAGGACGACGCCGAGCTTTTGACGAGCATTCAATATTACGAGGACGCATACTCCGACGACAAAGCGTTGGGGTACGAGTCCGTGCGCGAGCCCGAGCCGGAGTATGAACCCGAAGAAACCGCCGAGCCTGAGCAGGGGGCAGACGAGCCCGATGTTGATATCTCCGACAAGACGGAGGACGAAGTGCCCGCAGAGCCGGAGGAAGCAAACGAAGCTCCCTCAGAAGCCGAACCGGCGGACGAAATGCCCGCAGAAGAAGCAGAGTCCGAGGAAGCGGTCGAAGCTCCCGCAGAAGAAGAGGACGAAGCTCCTGTTGAAGATGCAGTGTCCGAAAAAACGGACAGCGTTCCCGTTGAAGTCGAGGCTCCCGAAGAAGAACCCGACGGCGCTCCCGCTGAGGACGCGGACGAAGCCATCGCCGAGGACGGCGAAGAGATATACTCAGATTCAAAATTCGAACTGTCGGTCGCGGAGAGCGACAGCGACAGCGATACGGATACAGATGAAAACCGCGAAGCCGAGCAGGAGAAGGTTGTTCCTCTCAACGGCGAGGATGAGACCCCGCAGGACGGCGCGGAAGAGAAAAAGCCGACTGTCGAGGAGCTTTTCGGCGCGCCGGCGGCAAGATATTTCGGTGAGCCCGCCGAGGAGACGGAGGACGACTCCGAAAACGAGGAGCGCGCCGTGCCCGGACTTTTTGACGATACCGTTGTGTTCGGTCCGATGAAAACTCTCTCGGAGCCGACACGGAAGGACGGCGACGAATACAAGACAAAGCTTATTTCCGCCATAGGCTCGGCGAACGCGCCGCAGAGCTCCGAGACGATAGAGAAGCCCGGAGTTATCTTAAAGCGCGGCCCGCTCTCCGAGACGTCGGGGCTTGAGCCCCTGCCGAAGGTCATTCCCGCGGAGGACTTTGTCGGCTCGGAGAATGACACCGCTTCCTCCATAGAGGATAGGCCCTTCACTAACCCCGCCGCAGAAAACCGCCCTGAGGAGGAGCAGATGATGCTCAGCGGCTTCGGCGAAGAACCGGAGACCGAAAAAATAGACGAGGACGAGCTGCGGGACGAGCTGGGCAAAAAAAGAGCGGAGAAGAAGAAAAAATTCGTTCTGCTGAGCAATTTCGACGAAAACGAGCCGCAGCAGGAGGAGTCTCGCCCCGAAGAAAAAGCGGAGGAGCCCGAGGAGCAGCCAAAAAAGAAGAAAAAGCGCTCCGAGAAAGCGCCGCTCGAATACGAAAAGCCCGAACAGCGCGGGCGCATATATAACAGCCTTAAAAACGCGGCAACGCAGCTCAAGACCTCGGTCATAGGGCTCTGCGTTATAGAGGGAGTCGCGCTGCTGCTGCTCCTGGTTCCTAAGATTCTCGAGTGGGCGGCGATAGACGCTCCCGCGTTTGACCGCGGAGGCGCGGGACTCGCGGCGGCGAATCTCGTTCTTCTGCTCGCGTCGTTCTATCTCGCTTTTCCGTGCGTTCTCTCCGGCATTAAGGCGCTCGCCAAGGGTCGCGTGACCGGCGGCGCGGCAGGCGGAATTACGTTTATACTCGCGCTCGTTCAGACGGTGCTCTCTTTCTTCAACAAATCGCCCGAGGGCGCTTCCGGTGTGTTCTACTGCTCGGCAGCTGTATTCGCCCTGCTCATGACCGCCGAAAACGGCAGCCGCGGCTCGGCGCGCGTTATGCAGAATTTCCTTTTCTGTACCGCAAAGCGCAAGTCGGGGCTCTACGGCATAAGAGCCATAGAGAGCGAAAAGGATGCCTTTGAGGTCGGGCGCTCTCTTAAAATGGGCAACCCCGACATTCTGTATTCCGGCAAGGTAAAGTTCCCCGCCGAGTTCATTAAAAATTCCGAGGCGAATTCGCCTGCGGACAGCTGCGTAAAGCGCAGCCTGATAATCTCTTCGGCAGTCTCCGTGCTGCTCGCCGTGATATCGGGCATAATAACAAGGGATTTCTTCCAGGCCTTCGGCGTGCTCACCGGCGCGTTCTGCCTGACCTCACCCTGCGCCATAGAGCTCGCGCTGATGATTCCCCTCTATCTTGAAAACAGAAAGCTCAACTCGGAGGGCGGAATGATAGCAGGCTACGACGCCGCCGTAGAATGCTCCGAGGCGGTCGCCGCCGCAGTCGACAGCGCAGACCTCTTCGACCGCGCCGCGTGCGAAATGCACGGAATGAAGGATTTTCACACCGTGCGCATAGACGACGTTCTGCTCTACGCGGTTGCAATAGTCCTGAAGTCCGGCGGCCCGCTGACCGATGTCTTTAACCGCATTATCGGCGGCTCGACAGAGCTTCTGCCACCCGTGCGCGATATGATATATGAGGACAGGCTCGGCCTCTCCGCAACTATATACAATCAGCGCGTGCTGCTCGGCAATCGGAACCTGCTCACGCATCACAATATCGAGGTTCCGCTCAAGTCCGACGAGGACAAGGTCAAGCGCAACGGACGCAAGATTCTCTACATAGCCATAGACTCCCAGGTAGCGGCGATGTTCGTCTTTAACTACGCCGAGGACGCTTCTCTCAAGGAGTCGCTCAACGAGATGGCGGACAACGGCTTCAGCCTTGTCGTTCGCACGGATGACCCGAATGTCACCGACGAGCTTATCGCCGCGCGCTTCGGCATAGCGCAGAAGGATATCAAAATGACGTTCTCCCACGGCGCGCGCATATTCAGCGCATACAGAGACAGCGTCGTTGACTCCGCGCCCGCAAAGGTCATGCACGACGGCTCCGCCCGCTCTTACTTCAAGAGCATAGCGGCCTGCGGCAGGCTCGCAAACTTCGCCTCGCGCTGGGCGGTGTTCGCCCTTATAATGCAGGCGGTCGTGGCGGCGGGAGCGATACTCTGCGTCGCGCTCAAGGCGTTCGCGTTCGTGTCGCCGCTGACGGCGGTAACAGTCCAGTGCGCAACAGTGCTTTTCAGCGTGATACTCGAAAAATTCAAGAAATAACTCACGGGGGGCTGCGCCGCAAGGTGTCAGCCCCTTTCCGAAAGGGACGGGGGATATGCAGGAAAAGCTCGGCAAAACAAAAACAGACCTGAACGGCAAAACCGTGCTCGTAACGGGCGCGGCGGGATTCATCGGCTCTTTTCTCTCAAAACGCCTGCTCACGGAGTTTGAAGATATCCGCGTCATAGGATTCGACAGCGTCAACGACTACTACGATGTCCGCCTGAAGGAATCGCGGCTCGAAGAGCTCCGTCGGTATGAGAACTTCACTTTTATCAAGGCGAATCTCGCGGACAAGAGCAAGGTCGGGGAGGTCTTTTGCGAATATGCCCCGCAGATCGTCGTTAATTTGGCGGCTCAGGCGGGGGTGCGCTATTCAATCGAAAATCCCGACGCCTATATCGAGTCGAATCTCATCGGCTTTTATAATATCCTCGAGGCGTGCCGCCACTCCTATGACAGCGGCAGAACCCCGGTCGAACACTTGGTATATGCCTCAAGCTCGTCGGTCTACGGCGGCAACAAAAAAGTTCCCTACAGCACCGACGACAAGGCGGACAGCCCCGTCAGCCTCTATGCCGCAACGAAGAAGTCGAACGAGCTCATGGCTCACGCCTACTCGAAGCTCTATAATATCCCCTCGACGGGACTCAGATTTTTTACTGTCTACGGCCCCGCCGGTCGCCCCGACATGGCATATTTCGGCTTCACGGACAAGCTCCTGCGCGGCGAGACGATAAGCATTTTTAACTTCGGAAACTGCAAGCGGGACTTTACTTATATAGACGACATAGTAGAGGGCGTGGTTCGCATTATGCAGGGCGCGCCGGAGCGCAAAAACGGCGAGGACGGTCTGCCCGTGCCGCCGTATGCGGTCTACAATATCGGCAACCGCAGCCCCGAAAATCTGCTCGACTTCGTCGAGATTCTGAGCAGCGAGCTTATCGCGGCGGGCGTTTTGCCGCAAGACTACGACTTCGAGGCGCACAAAAAGCTCGTTCCCATGCAGCCGGGCGACGTGCCCGTGACCTATGCGGACACAGAGCCGCTCGAGCGCGACTACGGCTACAAGCCCTCGACTGACCTTCGAACCGGGCTTCGCAATTTTGCCCGCTGGTACAAGGAGTTCTACAAGGTCTGATTTATATGTTTATTTATAATGTATCCCCCGCAGATGCGGGACGAAAAAATCCTACCTGCGCTTTTTTTCGCGGGTAGGATTTTGTAATATAAGCTTTAAGCTTTATCTCCAGATATTTGTCCAGAACATGCTCTCGATGCCCGCAAAGGTGATAAGCTGAGCCATGTTCACATAGATGCAGGCGACTGTCGAGACGGTGAATATCAAATCGACGAGCTTTTTCGTGCTCTTCGACTTTATGCTCTTATAGAGCGTGAACGCAATGACCAGAGCGCCGATGACCATCGGCCACGAGATATCCGCGTTGTAGCGCACGGCATAGCCGCTCTCCCACGAGGAGAAGATTATCACGAGCGGCATGAGTATGCAGGTCACGCCGATGAGAAGTGCGGGCAATACGCGCTTTTTCTTCTCGACGCGCTTCAGAGCCTTGCCCGCGAACAGGTATGCGAACATGGGCAGCGCGCGGTATATCAGACCGACGGAGATGAGGTTCCTGCCCGCGTCGTCGATAAACATATAGCCGTTCAAGCCGAAAGCCTCCACCGAGGACGCGAGATGAGTAAAGACCTTGGGTGTGAAGTGCGGCATATTCAGCAGATAGGCATACATATTGATAAGCACATATCTCCAGTGGAACTCCGAGTGGGTGAAGTCGTTTATCGTCAGAGAATACTGTATGCCGAAGTCGAGCGGGTTGTCAAAGCGCAGATAGTTATATATCATCTGCCCCATGGCGATAATGCCCAGCGGGACGAGGGCGGCCGCCGCATACTTGAAGAACGTGCGGGTTTTCTGCTTCTTTTCGAGCCCGTCGAGAGCTTTTTTCAGTCCGCCCGCGAAGAAGAACAGCGCGGCGATGCAATAGACCGCGAGGGTCGGGCGGCAGAGCACGGCATAGCCCAGGAAGAACGAGGCAAAGCCGAGACGGACATAGGAAAGCTTCCCGTCCCAGAGTATATTTGAGCTTATGAGCAGGTACGCGCCTATCGCCACGTTCATAAAGCCGGCGGCGATAGCCAGCTCATAGAAAAGCGGGCGCGCCGTGGAGAACATGATTCCCGAGGACATCTGCAGGGTTATCAGCCCTGCGAGCACCGTATTTGTCGGCAGCTCACGGAATTTTTTCTCTATAACCGCGAGATAAATCTTCGTCAGGAAGATTATTCCGACTAACGCGAACAAGAGCGTCGCCCAGCCGCAGGGGAAATAGTATCCCGTTATCAGGTGATACGGCAGGAACAGCGCAAGCACCGGGCCTATGCCGTAATATGAGTAGTATTTTCCGTTATACAGGCAGTGATCCCACAGGAAATTCTCCTGAGTGACTTCCGTGTTGCGCTTCGGGCTGTCGTAGGGATTTTCGAGCGCGAGCAGCTCGTCGTTCGGCTCCTCGAGCAGATGCACCTGATGATGCTCGAACGCGTCAACAAGCTCCTTTGATATCTGATTGCCCTCGTGCGAGGTAAAGCTGAAATAGGTGTTTGACCAGCCCTTCGCCACGCTCGTGAACGTGAAGAACACCGCGAGCGCCATGGTGACAGCGGTTATTGCCACCGCCCAACGGGTGCAGCTCATTTTGTTGTCCGAAAACTTTTTGCGTGCTCCGGCGGGATTCGCAATCAGGTAGATAATAAAGCCCGCGACTGTCGCTATGAGCAAATAGGTCAAAACCGTTCCGACTATGTGACGGGCGCTTGCGGTTTGGTTGAGAGTTATGTTCTTGATTGCCACGTAGCCGTCGCCGTCGACGGATATGTTGAACCTGAGGCGCGACACGTCGCCCGAGAAGCTGCAGGTCATAATATTGTCGGAATCTCCGTCCATCTCGAGCTTAGCAAGGCCTTGGCGGTAATACGAGGTGGTCGAATCCGAGAAATCGACGCGGACGGTGCTCTTGTCCACATTGTCGTCAAGCTCGATATCGAAGCCGATGGAGCCGACCCGCGCGTCTATGTCCGAGAACTCGAGCTCGGAATATCCCATGCCGACGGTTACGGTGCCGTCAAAGTCGCTGTAGACAAAATTGCTGCCCTGCGCACGGGAGAGGTCGAGCTTTTGCTCCTTATAGCCGCCGATAAGTCTGTTGAGCGGAGTAAAATTCATCACAAACAGGCTGACCGCCGTCACTACAACGAACAGCACAGCCATGCATATAGAAAGCTTTTTCAGAAATCTTCTGTTTTCCCTGTCCATAAGCACCTCACGAAGCTTGATTTTTTAGCTGTTTAATTATACCCCATTTGCGGCAAAAGTTCAAGCTTAATTGCCAATTAAAAAATATGAACCGCAATCCACATTTTCTGCGAATTGCGGCTCTTTTTTATTTTCGGTTCAATTAATACTTGACGTTGGTTATCTCAAGATAGTTGTCGAGAACCGCATTGCCGGAGAACCTGCTGCCGAGCACTTTGCCGGAGCCTGTGATAAGGACGTGCATATACTGATAGAGATCTACCATATGATTGGTCTTGGGATTGTAGGTGAGCACTGCGGTGCAGTCATAGTACTTGAGCGAATACTCAACATCCTTGACGACCTTCGTGACGTTGGGGTCATTATGGAGGGTGTTGTCGATATCGGCCTTTGCAAGGGGGCTGAACATCGTTCCGGTGAAGCCCTTGGAGATAACGCCCGTCTTGGGATCGCAGGGCTCGGGGTTGATATCCGCCTTGAGGACTATCGTTATCTTGTAGTTGCCGTTCGGGAGAATGTCGCACCTTGCGCTCTTTATCTTGCTGACGTCGGTCAGGGTGCAGCCCTTTGTGGGATGCTGGTAGATCGGGAACCACTTCATGTCGGTGCCCTTCGGGTTGTTCTCGTGCTTCTTGCCCTTGGCATCCTTCTCGCTGGTCATGAACAGACCCGCAACGGGGAGGAGCATATTGATGACTGTACCGTCGAAGTTTCTCTTCTCCTTGGGCAGAACCTGCCACTCGGACTTCTCATAGCCGACCTTGCTGCTCTTTGCGAGATTGAGAACATCTCTGTAGGCCGCGAGAATTTCCGCATAGCTTTCGGGCTTGCCGTTCGAGGGCTTCGCGGAGTTGTCGGCGGGAGCCTCTGTCTCTGCGGCGGTGCTGTCCTCTTTGCCGGAAGAAGCCTCTGTCTCGTCGACAACTGCATTTGAGGGATCCTCGGGAAGCAGGTCGTCTCCGACGACCTCGCCTAAAGCGGCGGGCTCGTTTGCGCCGGTGGTGTCATCGTTATTCTTATCTTTCTTGCAGGCCGCGAAGCTTGCTGTCATGACAATTGCGAGCATAAGAGCCACAATTCTCTTGAGATTCTTTGTCATTATTAATTTTCTCCTTGCTTACGAGTAATCGACTGCTCAGTATGTAATCAGTATTTGAAATCGGAATAGGTAACTGTCGTTGTTCCTGTTGCGGTGGGCTTTCCGGCTGCACCGAGGTTAACGTTGACATAAATATCGAACTTGATGTTGATATTCACAAGGCGGCCGGTCGCGGCGTCGACGGTTGCGGTAAGCACGGCTCCCGAATACTTCTCGGTGACCTTGGCGTTGCCGAAGACCTCGTCTATGGCGTCATAGATAACGCTCGCTCTCTTGTGGTCGTAGTAGTGCTTATCCTTGTCGCCCACGCAAATGCCGCTCTTGTCGAGGGGCGCGTTGCAGGTGGCGGTGCCCTTAGTGGCATAGGAGTTGCCGTTTTTGATGTTGATTGTTATGACGTAGTTCGCGCCGTTCTGCTTGCAGGAAGCGCCAGAAACGTCGCCCGTGCCGAGGGTCGAGGCTCTGAGATAATACTTGTTCGGCTCGGTTGACCACTGACCCTTTGTGACCGTCTCATTGTAGGCATTTTCTTCGCCGATGCCAATGAAGCCGTAGATAACTTTCTTGAACTGCTTGACGATCGCGTTGGACTCTATCTTTTCGTTTCCGGTCTCTCTGTGCTTTTTGAAGCCGACTCTGCCGTCAAAGGCTGCCTTCGTGGCGGCATTGTAGTAGTTGAGGATTGCCGCCGTGCCGGAGGGCATTTTGCTGCCGGCCGGGGGCGCTGCGGGAGTCTTGCCGCTGTCGGCGGGCTTAGTCTCGACTACCTTGCCGGAGTCGTCGGTAACAGTCTCGGCCTCGGTGGATTCCGCAGAAGGATCCTCAGTGGAGGCGTCTGCGGGGAGAGTTTCGTCGCCGGTGCTGCCGCCGACATCCGAGCTCTCGGAGGGAGCGGTTGAGTCACCGTTGTCTTTGTCCTTCTTGCAGGCTGCAAATGAGAATATCATAGCTAAAACAAGAAGAAGCGATGCGATTTTGATAAGATTCTTTTTCATGCTTCAAGTCCTTTCTTAACTTTTTTTTCGGAACAACTCTTGCATAATAAATTTACACTAAACGGCAAATAAAGTCAAGTAATTTTTGATAAAAACAAAAATAATAACACCGTGTTTTTATGCAAGATGACTTTGCATACCGCCGCGCCGTAATAGATTGTTTACATTCGCCTTTATAAAGTTATGGAAATTCGGCGAAAGATATGATATAATATCAAGGTATATGTGCTCGGCGCATTTGATTTGTCCCGACGAAGGAGGTCCCGATATGGCGGAGAAAAGGCTTGTCTCGTGGAATGTCAACGGAATAAGGGCGTGCCTCGGCAAGGGCTTCGCAGAGGCGTTTGCCGCGCTCGACGCAGACATACTTTGCCTGCAGGAGACCAAGGTTCAGGCGGGTCAGGTCGATTTTGCGCCCGAGGGTTACCGCTGCTATTGGAACTACGCCGAGAGAAAAGGCTATTCCGGCACGGCGGTATTCTCGCGCGAGGAGCCTGTAAGCGTGGCATACGGCATGGACATCCCCGAGCACGACCGCGAGGGGCGCGTGATAACGCTCGAGTTTGCGGACTTTTTCTTCGTCTGCGTCTATACTCCCAACTCGCAGGACGGGCTCGCCCGACTCGACTACAGAATGACCTGGGAGGACGCGTTCAGGGACTATCTTCTCTCGCTCGACAAGACAAAGCCCGTCATCGTCTGCGGCGACATGAACGTGGCGCACAGCGAGATAGACCTGAAGAATCCCAAGACGAACCGCAAGAACCCCGGCTTTACTGACGAGGAGAGGAACAAGATGACCGAGCTGCTCTCCTCCGGCTTTACGGACACGTTCAGATACTTCTATCCCGACGCCGAGGGGCAGTACAGCTGGTGGAGCTACCGCTTCAAATCCCGCGAGCGGAACACGGGCTGGCGCATAGACTACTTTTTGTGCTCCGAGCGGCTCAACGGCAGGCTCAGGGGCGCAAAGATCCATCAGGAGATATTCGGCTCCGATCACTGCCCTGTGGAGCTGACTGTCGATATATAAAAAAGCGCCGCCGAAAGGCGACGCAAAAAGCTTTCTTTATATTGAGTTTTCGGAGAAGTCGATAACGAGCTTGTCCCGTTTTATCTCGAGCTTCTTGTATTTCACTCCCGCGGCGTCGAACATCCTCTTCGATGCGCGCACGCTGTCGGTGTCGCGGTATTTGTCGCTGATATAGACGACCTCTTTTATCCCGCTCTGGATTATCGCTTTGGCACATTCGTTGCAGGGGAAGAGAGCGACGTAGACCCGGCAGCCGCGCAGGTCGCCGCTGGCGTTGAGTATGGCGTTCAGCTCCGCGTGGCAGACATAGGCGTATTTCGTGTTAAACGCGCTGCCCTCGCGCTCCCACGGGAACTCGTCGTCGTCGCAGCCGGACGGGAAGCCGTTGTAGCCGACGGACATTATCCTGTTTCTGTCGTTTACGATGCAGGCGCCCACCTGGGTGCTGGGGTCCTTGCTCCTGTATGCAGAGAGCATGGCGATTCCCATAAAATACTCGTCCCACGAGATATAATCGCTTCTTTTAGGCATTTTCACCGCTCCGTTTCCTTTATAATCAGAACAATCAGATATCATCCTGATATTAACATATCCAAGCCGCTAAGGCAAGAAGAAAATTTTTTGAGGTGACAATCTATGGGTTTTTTAAAGAAAATTTTCGGAGACTACTCTTCGAGAGAAATCAAGCGCATCACGCCGATAAAAGACAAGGTGCTCGCGCTTGAAGAAGAATATTCCAAGCTCACCGACGAGGAGCTAAAGGCAAAAACCCCGTATTTCAAAGAGAGACTCGCAAACGGCGAGACCCTTGACGATATCCTGCCCGAGGCGTTCGCCGCCTGCCGTGAGGCATCGTGGCGCGTGCTCGGAATGAAGCACTTCCCCGTGCAGGTTCTCGGCGGTATCGTGCTGCATCAGGGGCGCATAGCGGAGATGAAGACGGGCGAAGGCAAAACGCTCGTCGCAACGCTCCCCGCCTATCTCAACGCGCTCTCCGGCAAAGGGGTCCACATCGTCACGGTCAACGACTACCTCGCCCGCCGAGACAGCGAGTGGATGGGCAAGGTCTACCGCTTCATGGGGCTCAAGGTCGGTCTGATTATCCACGAAAAGTCAAACGACGAGCGCCGCGAGGCCTACGCCGCCGACATAACCTACGGCACCAACAACGAGATGGGCTTCGACTATCTGCGTGACAACATGGTGCCCTATAAAGAGCTCAAGGTTCAGCGCGGACACTCCTTTGCAATAGTCGATGAGGTTGACTCGATACTTATCGATGAAGCGAGAACGCCTCTTATCATATCCGGCCGCGGCGACCGCTCGACCGACCTCTACAAGCAGGCGAACTCCTTCGCCCGCACGCTCAATTTCGAGCGCATAAAGGAGCTGCGCTCCTCCTCGAGACTTGAGAATACCGCCGACCAGGTCAGCGAAAACTGCGACGTCATAGTTGACGAAAAGGCGAGAACCGCCGTGCTGACTCAAAAGGGTATCGCAAAGGCGGAGAAGTATTTCAATCTCGATAACCTCATGGATCCCGCGAACATGACCATACAGCACCACATCAACCAGGCGATAAAGGCAATAGGCGTCATGCGCCGCGATGTCGACTACGTCGTAAAGGACGGTCAGGTGCTCATAGTCGACGAGTTCACCGGACGTATCATGCTCGGCAGACGCTACAATGAGGGCCTGCACCAGGCTATCGAAGCAAAAGAGGGCGTAAACGTCGAGCACGAGAGCAAGACTCTCGCAACAATAACCTTCCAGAACTACTTCAGACTCTACGACAAGCTCTCCGGTATGACCGGTACGGCTATGACGGAGAGCGAGGAATTCCAGGAGATATATTCGCTCGACGTTGTCGAGATTCCGACCAACAAGCCCATGATAAGAAAGGATATGGACGACCTCGTCTACAAGACCGAGCCCGCGAAGTTCAACGCGGTCATTGACGATATTGTGGAGCGCCACGCAAATGGTCAGCCCGTGCTTGTGGGTACTATCTCCATTGAGAAGTCGGAGCTTCTCAGCAAGCTCCTTAAAAAGCGCGGCATAAAGCATGAGGTGCTCAACGCGAAGTACCACGACAAGGAAGCGGAGATAGTCGCCCAGGCAGGTAAGCTCGGCGCGGTCACGATAGCCACCAACATGGCGGGACGCGGAACCGATATTATGCTCGGCGGTAACGCGGAGTTCCTTGCCAAGTCCGAGATGCGCCGCAAGGGCTACAGCGAGGAGCTGATAGCCGAGTCGACCGGCTTCGGCGACACGGACAATGAAGATATAATCAGCGCGAGAGAGGAATTCCAGGCTCTCGAAAAGAAATATAAAAACGAGATCTCCGGCGAGGCGGAGCAGGTAAGACAGGCGGGCGGCCTCTGCATCATAGGCACAGAGCGCCACGAGTCCCGCCGTATCGACAACCAGCTGCGCGGACGTTCCGGCCGTCAGGGCGACCCCGGCGTGAGCCGCTTCTACCTGTCGCTTGAGGACGACCTTATGCGCCTGTTCGGCGGCGAGCGCGTGACCACCATAATGAACACGCTCAGAACCCCCGAGGATATGCCGATAGAGTCGAAGATGATCTCCAACGTTATCGAGAGCTCGCAGAAGCGCGTCGAGTCGCGCAACTTCTCCGTGCGTAAGAGCGTCCTGAGCTTCGACGATGTCATGAACCGCCAGCGTGAGCTTATCTACAAGCAGCGCGACCAGGTGCTCGACGGCGAGAACCTCAAGCCCGTTATTCTCAAGATGCTCGACGAGTGCATAACGGAATCCATCGATTTCTACTGCCCGAAGGCGCTCTCCCACGCCGATTGGAACGTGGTCGGTCTGCGTGAGAAGTTCCTCGGTTGGCTGACCTCGCCCGAGGACTTCGCGGACGGCTTTGACCGCGAGGACGCAAAGGAAGAGCTCATTGAGCGCGGACATAAGCTTTACGACGAGCGCGAGGAGCTCATGGGCGTCGACGAGAACGGCGTGCCGATAATGAGAGCGCTCGAGCGCATGGTTCTGCTCAAGATGGTTGACAGCAAGTGGATGGATCACATCGACGCCATGGAGGAGCTCAAGCGCGGCATAGGACTTCGCTCCTACGGCCAGCAGGATCCCGTCGTTGCGTTCAGGCAGGAGAGCTACGATATCTTCGACGAGATGACCATGTCCATCCGCGAGGATACCGTCCGCCTGATGATGACGATAATGCCCAAGAACGAGGAGGACACCAAGCGCAAGCAGGTGGCGGAGATAACCTCGACCAGCGGCGCGTCCGACGGCAGCGAAAAGGGACGCACCGTCCGCAAGGGCGTAAAGATCGGCCCGAACGACCCCTGCCCGTGCGGAAGCGGAAAGAAATACAAGAAGTGCTGCGGCGCAGTGAACAAATAATATTATATAGTATATGCGGTAAAGCTCCCTCCCCGGATTTTTCGGAGAGGGAGCTTTTGTTTTCAGAGTACGGACAGACAGCGCAGTGGCGGAGATGTGAAAAACAGCCGTGCGGAGCAGCCCCGCGCACCGCCTGCGGTAGTTTTGCAAAGAGGCTGACGAATCGGGCGTTTCGGAGGGACATAGCCGACCGATTACGGCTTTCCTGCAAGGGAGCCGGCTCGGCGGAATGCCGAAGTTGAGGGCTTGCAACACGAATTTGTCCGATTTTTCCCAACTTTTTATTTCTTCAATGCCCTTTTGCAGGGGTGCGGCGACTCGCCGACCCCTGCAAAGTGAATAGCCGCAAGCCGCTGCATAAATCGCGGGCGGATGATATCCGCCCTACACGGTTGCAATACATGTCAGTCGCCGTATTTTTGCGGGCGAACAAAGCTCGTCCATAAGGCGTACCGCTTGCAACTCCTCCGCAAATCCCGATTTATCCCCGCCTTCGTCTTGCGGCAGGGGACAAAAAATCCCGCCCGCGAAAAGCCGCAGGCAGGATTCGCTGTTTATATGTTCTCCGCAAAGGCGCGGGGAAGTTTTTTATATTATCCTCTTTTTCCAATTTTCGCCGTCGCGCTCATAGAAAAATTCGGTCAGCGACGGGTTTTCCATGACGTGAACCATGTCGATGAAGTCGTGCGAGAGCTTATACTGCGTCAGCTCGTCGCGCTCAACCCAGAATACCCTGCCCTCGTCGGAGCTTTTAAGCTCGCCGCCAAAGCGGTCGGTGCGGAAAAACAGCACTATGTAGCGCGTGCCGTCGTCGCGGATAAAATCGTTGATTCCGCATACCGTCGGGCGGAAGATATCAAGTCCCGTCTCCTCTTTAACCTCGCGGCGCACGGCGTCGGTGAACGCCTCGCCCGGCTCAACATGACCGCCGGGAAAGGTTACGCCCGGCCAGTCCTTGTTCACTCTGTCCTGCACGAGTATCTTCGTGCCGTCGCAGATCATGCACATCACGGTAAGCTCTGTCTTTTCGGTGTTTCCCATTGCTGTCATTTCTTCCTTTCGTCTTCTACAAAACTGTTTTCAACCGTCATAACGGCGTAGTAGTTCTCGCCTATCTCGCTTGATATTTTGTCGCTTATCAGCTCTTTTATCTGACCCTTGGTGAGCGGATATCTGTGCGGCACGACGAGGTCGAATATGAGGTTGGTGTGCGTAGGACCTTCCACCATTCTGAAGTCGTGCATGGTAAATTGCGGGTCAACTTCCTTTATCAGCTCGCCGACCTCTTTGCGCAGGGCGTTTATGTGCTCGTCGTCAACTACTATCGGATCCATGTGCAAAACTATGTTGATGGCGAACTTTTTCTTTATGTCGCGCTCTATGCGGTCGATCGTGTCGTGGCACGCCATTATATCGCAGTCGGACGGCACCTCTACATGGGCGGAGGCAAAGGTTCTCCCCGGTCCGTAGTCGTGAACCATGAGGTCGTGTACGCCGATGACCCCCTCGTAGGAGAGGATGTCGCTCTCTATCTCGTTTACCGTCTCGGGCGAGGCGGGCGCACCGAGCAGCTCGTTCATCGTGTCCTTGAATATGCCTATTCCGGTCGCAATGATAAACAGGGCTACTACTATTCCCATGTACCCGTCGAGCGGTACGGAGGTAAATTTCGAAAGAATAAGGGCAATCATGGACACTGTTGTCGCCGCGGTGTCGCTGACGCTGTCCATAACGACCGCTCCGACGGCGGTCGAGTTTATCCTCTTGCCTATGCCGCGGTTGAATACCGCCATCCAGATTTTGACTCCTATCGAAGCTATCAGCACAGCGAGCGCCGCCGCGCTGAACTGCAGGGGCACGGGGTGCATTATCTTGTCTACCGACGAGCGTATCAGCTCGCCGCCCATGATCAGGATGATAAAAGAGACTATGAGCGCGCAGACATACTCGAGCCTGCCGTGACCGAACGGGTGCTCGTCGTCGGCGGGCTTATTTGCCAGACGGAAGCTGACGAGCGTCACCGCGGACGAGCCCGCGTCTGACAGGTTGTTCGCAGCGTCCGCCGTTATGGCTATACTGCCCGTTACCGAGCCGACAATGAATTTTGCCGCGGTCAGCAGGATATTGCATATTATTCCGACAACGCCGCTTAAAACGCCGTAGCGCGAACGCACGGCGGGGTCGTCGGTCTTTTCACACTCCTTGATAAAGAGCTTTATCAGAAGCTTTGTCATGATAACCTCCGGGGTAATATGCAGGTATGCGGATACAGACGCCGAAATGATTTCGTGCCGCTCCTGCGGCATCGGTGCGTCGAGTCGCCGCACCCTGCAAGTTTCTTCTCTGTGTTGTGCAATTTTCGCGGGCGGCAATTAAGTGCCGCAAACTACTGCAAAGGTAAAGCCAACGACCCGATAAGCTTTGACGAGCGAGTTTCCAATAGCCGCGCCGCAGTGGAACAGGCTATTTGAGAACCGCGAGGGAACGGCTTGCGAAGCAAGCCGCACGAGCCCGCACTGT
>OFMQ01000010.1_pt1 | contig 144085 bp, 124 predicted proteins | sample 1541851 | NCBI WGS metagenome assembly OFMQ01 (sample SAMN04209227, study PRJEB22552) | human gut metagenome | biome: gut; material: feces | host: Homo sapiens | place: USA: Oklahoma | reverse complement strand
ATAGGGACCGAACTGTCTCACGACGTTCTGAACCCAGCTCGCGTACCGCTTTAATGGGCGGACAGCCCAACCCTTGGAACCGAATCCAGCTCCAGGATGCGATGAGCCGACATCGAGGTGCCAAACCTCGCCGTCGATGTGAACTCTTGGGCGAGATCAGCCTGTTATCCCCAGGGTAGCTTTTATCCGTTGAGCGACGGCCCTTCCATTCGGCACCGCCGGATCACTATTCCCGACTTTCGTCCCTGTTCGACTTGTCTGTCTCACAGTCAAGCACGCTTCTGCAATTGCACTCGACGATTGGTTTCCATCCAATCTGAGCGTACCTTTGGGCGCCTCCGTTACTCTTTGGGAGGCGACCGCCCCAGTCAAACTGCCCACCTGACACTCTCCCCGTACCTGTTCTCGATACCAGGTTAGAACCCCGGTCACACAAGAGTGGTATCCCAACGTCGACTCCTCGTACACTGGCGTGCACGTCTCTTTGTCTCCCACCTATCCTGTACATGTATGACCAGAATTCAATATCAGGCTGCAGTAAAGCTCCATGGGGTCTTTCCGTCTAGTTGCGGGTAACCTGCATTTTCACAGGTACTAAGATTTCACCGAGTCTGCTGCCGAGACAGCGCCCAAATCGTTACACCTTTCGTGCGGGTCAGAACTTACCTGACAAGGAATTTCGCTACCTTAGGACCGTTATAGTTACGGCCGCCGTTCACTGGGGCTTCGGATCACTGCTTCAGATCGCTCTTAACAGATCCTCTTAACCTTCCAGCACCGGGCAGGTGTCACCCCCTATACTTCGTCTTGCGACTTCGCAGAGAGCTGTGTTTTAGTTAAACAGTCGCTTGGGCCTCTTCACTGCGGCTTAATTGCTTAAGCACTCCTTCTCGCTAACTTACGGAGTCATTTTGCCGAGTTCCTTGGCAACAGTTCTCTCGCTCACCTCGGGATTCTCTCCCTGCCCACCTGTGTCGGTTTTGGTACGGGCCGCATATGCATTGCCAGAAGCTTTTCCTGGAAGCCGTCATCATGTGCTTCGCTACTTTCCTAAGATTTCGCTTACCTGTCACGCTCTAGCCTTATGGTTACCGGATTTGCCTGGTAACCAGCCGCTTCGCTTCGCCCTCAATCCATTAAGAGGGTCACACTATCCGTCTCCGTCACTCCTTCGCTCCATATACGGGTGCAGGAATCTTTCGCCTGCTTTCCATCCACTACGCCTTTCGGCCTCGCGTTAGGTCCCGACTTACCCAGGGCGGACGAACCTTCCCCTGGAATCCTTGGGCTTTCGGTGTGTAGGATTCTCACCTACATCTCGCTACTCACACCGGCATTCTCACTTCTATACAATCCACCGCTCCTCACGGTACGGCTTCTGCTCGTATACAACGCTCCCCTACCACTATAGTTTCCTACAATCCGCAGTTTCGGTATCAGGCTTAGCCCCGGTACATTTTCGGCGCAGGGTCACTCGACTAGTGAGCTGTTACGCACTCTTTAAAGGATGGCTGCTTCTGAGCCAACCTCCTAGTTGTCTGGGCATCCCCACATCCTTTTCCACTTAGCCTGTATTTTGGGACCTTAACTGGCGGTCTGGGCTGTTTCCCTCTTGACCATGGACCTTATCACTCACAGTCTGACTGCCGGACATCCTTAATGACATTCGCAGTTTGATTGTATTCAGTACCCCGGGATGGGGCCATCACACATTCAGTGCTCTACCTTCACTAAGGTTCTTTCCGACGCTAGCCCTAAAGCTATTTCGGGGAGAACCAGCTATCTCCGGGTTCGATTGGAATTTCTCCCCTAGCCACAAGTCATCCGCTAACTTTTCAACGGTAGTCGGTTCGGTCCTCCATTGAGTTTCACCTCAACTTCAACCTGCTCATGGCTAGATCACCCGGTTTCGGGTCTGCAACATCCTACTTTCGCCCTCTTAAGACTCGCTTTCGCTTCGGCTCCGGTCTTTCCTCCTTAACCTCGCAGTCTGTCGCAACTCGCCGGTTCATTCTACAAAAGGCACGCCATCACCCCTTAACGGGCTCTGACTTCTTGTAGGCATACGGTTTCAGGTTCTCTTTCACTCCGCTCCCGCGGTTCTTTTCACCTTTCCCTCACGGTACTGGTTCACTATCGCTCACTCGTTTATATTTAGCCTTGGCGGATGGTCCCGCCTGCTTCCGACAAGATTTCTCGTGTCTCGCCGTACTCAGGATCCCATTAGGCTTTACTCGGATTTCGGTTACAGGGCTTTCACCTTCTTCGGCCGGGCTTTCGATCCCGTTCTCCTATCCTCGTTCTTGCCATGTCATGGTCCTTCAACCCCGGTCCTTCAACCGGTTTGGGCTTCTCCCCTTTCGCTCGCCGCTACTCAGGGAATCACTGTTGTTTTCTTTTCCTCCGGCTACTTAGATGTTTCAGTTCGCCGGGTACCTCTCTTGCAGGCCATGTATTCACCTGCAGATGACAGCTCATGTCTGCTGCCGGGTTCCCCCATTCGGACACCTCCGCTTCTTCGCTTCCTTACAGCTTCACGGAGCTTTTCGCAGTTTGGCGCGTCCTTCTTCAGTTTCGAGTGGCAAGGCATTCGCCGTACGCCCTTCCTTACTTAATCAGTGGTTCTCGTGTGTTTCGAGATGTTCTTTTTCAAGAACTGTTTTTTACTGTTTTCTCAGTTTATCTTACAACTTACGTTTTAGACCTTTTCTGTTATGTCTTTTCTTCTTAGTTGCTCAGTTTTCAAAGATCGATTCCTCTGAGAAGTCTATGACCTCTCAAAACTAAACAGGATGTTTTACTCCCTTTTCCTTCAATTTCCACGTTTCTTCTTTCTCCTTAGAAAGGAGGTGATCCATCCCCACGTTCCCGTAGGGATACCTTGTTACGACTTAACCCCAGTCATCGGTCCTGCCTTCGACGGCTCACTCCCCGAAGGGTTATGCCACCGGCTTCGGGCATTACCAACTCCCATGGTTTGACGGGCGGTGTGTACAAGGCCCGAGAACGTATTCACCGCGACATGCTGATTCGCGATTACTAGCGATTCCAGCTTCATGAAGTCGGGTTGCAGACTTCAATCCGAACTGAGACGTCCTTTATGAGATTCGCTTGCCTTCACAGGCTTGCCGCTCTTTGTAGACGCCATTGTAGTACGTGTGTAGCCCAGGCCATAAGGGGCATGATGATTTGACGTCATCCCCACCTTCCTCCGGTTTATCACCGGCAGTCTGATATGAGTCCTCAACTCAATGTTAGTAACATATCACAAGGGTTGCGCTCGTTGCGGGACTTAACCCAACATCTCACGACACGAGCTGACGACAACCATGCACCACCTGTCTCCTTGATAACCTCGGATATATCTCTATACCTCTGCAAGGGATGTCAAGGCCTGGTAAGGTTCTTCGCGTTGCTTCGAATTAAACCACATACTCCACCGCTTGTGCGGGCCCCCGTCAATTCCTTTGAGTTTCACACTTGCGTGCATACTCCCCAGGCGGAGAACTTACTGCGTTAACTGCGGCACTGAGTTATTCCCCCAACACCTAGTTCTCATCGTTTACGGCGTGGACTACTAGGGTATCTAATCCTATTTGCTCCCCACGCTTTCGTGCTTCAGTGTCAGAATCCAGACCAGACGGCCGCCTTCGCCACCGGTGTTCTTCCATATATCTACGCATTTTACCGCTACACATGGAGTTCCGCCGTCCTCTTCTGTTCTCTAGCTGATCAGTTTCCAGAGCCAGTACGGGTTGAGCCCATACCTTTTACTCCAGACTTGATCTGCCACCTACGCACCCTTTACGCCCAATCATTCCGGATAACGCTCGCCACCTACGTATTACCGCGGCTGCTGGCACGTAGTTAGCCGTGACTTTCTGGTAAGATACCATCACTCACTCATCATTCCCTATGAGTGCCGTTTTTCTCTTACAACAGAGCTTTACGATCCGAAGACCTTCCTCACTCACGCGGCATTGCTCGTTCAGGGTTCCCCCCATTGACGAAAATTCCCTACTGCTGCCTCCCGTAGGAGTTTGGGCCGTGTCTCAGTCCCAATGTGGCCGTCCGCCCTCTCAGGCCGGCTATGCATCGTCGCCTTGGTGGGCCGTTACCTCACCAACCAGCTAATGCACCGCAGGTCCATCCATGTTCATGGCCAAAGCCACTTTAATAGCAGTCAAATGCTTGTCTGCTACCTATCCGGTTTTAGCATCCGTTTCCAGAAGTTATCCCGGGCACATGGGCAGGTTACCTACGTGTTACTCACCCGTTCGCCACTAGATTCAGAAAAGCAAGCTTTCCTTCCTCTCGTTCGACTTGCATGTATTAGGCATGCCGCCAGCGTTCATCCTGAGCCAGGATCAAACTCTCCATTTGATTTAGCTCTTAGATGTCTCTGACATCTTTCTTTACAATTGTTTGTTTCGAAATTGACGTTTTAGTTTGTATTTTTATTTCCTGTTCAGTTTTCAAAGATCATCTGCACCTCAGCAGTGCTCATCTATATTACCAAATACTTTTCACTTCGTCAAATGTTTTTTTAACTTTTTTTCATATTTTTTACTGTATACGCTTACAACGAGAAAGCGAAAAAAATAGAGCTTTTCAACTCTATTTAAAATGCTCATAAGCAATACGATTGATATTTGCCATAACATCGGCACCTTTATCCCCTAAACTCGTTAAAACAACTATACTATATGATGTGTTACATTCTACAAAACCAACACTATTTAAAGCAGAATCATACATACCATACTTTTGAGGCATACTCAATTGTGTATCCCTATCTAGATATTCACCTGGTTCTGCCTCTTCCATATTTTTAATCAAACCTTTATAGTCTTCTTTATGATCATATAAATAAGTCACCACATCATTCATTGTATTAGCCGTTGTAACATTATCCATTGTATAATAATTCTCACTGATAGAATCTGTATATTTTGTCATTGCTTCCTTATATTCTTTCCAGCCACCAAGATTTTCATATAAAATATGACCCGCATCATTATCAGAATATATTATTAAATCATTTAAAAGATCACTTAAAGGAACCTGACTACCGATACCATAATCCGAACTAATAACCCCTGCATCCTCATGCATATATCCACTATATGTAAACGTTGAATCTAATGTATACTCACCCTCATTTACTTTATCATAATATAGCATTGCCAATGGTAATTTATAAATACTCGCTGCAATAAACTCATCCTTCTCATTCATACTATATTTAATGTTATGTTCTAAATCTGTGATACAGTATGCTACTTTTTCATGATCAATACCATTCTCTTGAAAATACGCTTCTATATCTTTTGCCAAAGACATATCAATAAATTGACTATTATCTTTATTTTCAACTTCCGTATTTTGATCTTCTCCGATTTCAGATATCCCCTGATATGCCTTTTTCTCAGTGTTCTTCATTTCAACCGCAAATACACATAGTACAATTAATAATGCAGATAATAGAGAAATAATAATAATTTTGTTTTTCTTATCCATGATAGACCCTTCCAAACTATAAAAACCGCGTTTAAAAAGCGCGGTTTTCTCTGCGGCTATAAGCCTTTACTGCCAGCTCGCGTCTCAAGGCGCTGCTTTCACTTCGTTCAAGCTATCGCTTTTGACTCTCGCCAGCCCTCAAAGGGCTTCATTTTTTACTATTTCTTTTTCTTTGCTTTTTCTTGTTTATATGCCTGTTGCTCTGCTTCTGAGAATGGATTTGCGTACTCCTTTACACTCATTTTATCCATTGCGATATCATGCATTTCCTGCTCACGAATATATTTTGCAACTGTTGCATCATTCAACCCTACAGTACTTACATAATATCCTTCACTCCAAAAATGTCTGTTTCCAAACTTATATTTCAGATTTGCATGTCTGTCAAACATCATTAATGCTGACTTCCCTTTCAGATATCCCATAAATGCTGATACAGATAATGATGGAGGGATCATAACCAGCATGTGTACATGGTCTCTCATCAAATGTCCTTCTATTATTTCTACATGCTTGTATCTACATAATTCTCTCAATATTTCACCTAAATCTTTTCGATATTGATTGTATATCACTTTTCGTCTATACTTTGGAGTGAAAATGATGTGATACTTACACATCCATTTTGTATGTGCTAAAGAGTTTGCTTTATTAGCCATTATAATCACCATTCTTTCTTATTTTGATAGCTTGAACACCTTCATTATAGAAAGAATGGTGATTATTTTGTATAACTTTATTTGACACCACCCGCATAGCAGGTGGTTTTGTTGTTTCGTACTTCGTACTCAACCGGCTAAAGCCAAAAGCATAAAAATGAAAAAGAGTCTATACAGACTCTTTTATATATTAATGTTTAAAATGACGAACCCCTGTAAATACCATTGCGATGCCATGTTCATTACATTCATCAATTGAAAGTTGATCCTTAATAGATCCACCTGGCTGAATAATTGCAGTCACACCCGCTTTGATAGCTTCTTGAACTGTATCTGGCATTGGGAAGAAAGCGTCACTTGCCAATACAGAACCTTTTGCCTTTTCACCAGCCTGTTCAATCGCAATCTTAGCTGCACCAACACGGTTCATTTGTCCTGCACCAACACCAACTGTCATATCATCTTTTACCAAGACAATCGCATTTGATTTTACATGCTTAACAACTTTCCAACCAAACAACAATTGTTTGATTTCTTCTTCCGTAGGCTTACGATTTGTCACACATTTTAAATCTTCTTCGTTAATTGTATGCTGATCCATCTCTTGAACCAATAGACCATCATTAACATTTGTATATTTTAACGCACTTGAAACAGATAAGCTAGTATCTAATTTCATTAATCGAATATTTTTCTTACGAGTTAAGATTTCCAACGCTTCGTCAGAGAAGTCTGGCGCAATAATGATTTCCAAGAAAATCTTAGATAATTTTTCTGCCAATCCCTTTTCAACCTTTGCGTTCAACGCTACGATACCACCAAAAATCGAAATTGAGTCAGCCTCATAAGCTTTATCCCAAGCCGCTTCAATATTTTCACCAATACCAACTCCACATGGATTCATGTGTTTAACACCTACAGCTGCATATTGACCTTCAAAATCTTTTAAGATTTCAATAGCCGCATTTCCATCCTGAATATTGTTGTAAGACAATTCTTTACCATGAAGCTGAGTCGCATTTGCCAAAGAATATTGAGGATTCATTCCTTTATAGAAAGCAGCCTTTTGATGAGGATTTTCACCATAACGCAAGTCTTGAACCTTATCAAAAGTAATTGTCATACTTTCTGGGAATTCTTCATGTGTTTTCTTCGTTAAATAATCTGCGATCATCGCATCATAGCGAGCTGTATGACGGAATACTTTTGCAGCTAAACGCTCACGCGTTTCCAATGTTGTTTCTTGGTTTTCTCTAATTTCTTCAAGAACTTTATCATAATCTTTTGGATCACAAAGAACTGGAATACTTTGATAGTTTTTAGAAGCACTACGAAGCATACTAGGACCACCAATATCAATATTTTCAATAATTTCTTCGTGTGTTACACCTGGTTTTAATACAGTTTCTTTAAAAGGATATAGATTCACACAAACCAAATCAATATACTCAATTCCTAATTCTTGTAATTGACGTACATGATCTGGGTTTGAACGAACACAAAGTAATGCACCATGAACTTTTGGATGTAAAGTTTTCACACGACCATCCATAATTTCTGGAAAACCAGTCACATCACTGATTCCAATTGGATGAATTCCAGCTGTCTCAAGGGCTTTTTTTGTTCCTCCAGTAGAAATGATTTCATATCCACAATCTACTAATCCTTGTACAAATTCAACTAAACCAGTTTTATCGGATACACTTACTAATGCTCGCTTCATTATTTTTCCTCCTCTATACTTTTTGCGACTTGTTCAATGACTTGCCAGAACAAATCATATTCCATCGCATGTACATGCGATTCTAATGTTTCAAGATCCCAAGATGGGTCGATTGCTACTCTTTCTTGACGAATAATAGGACCTGTATCTACACCTTCGTCTACGAAATGAACTGTAACTCCAGTTTGTGCTACTTTTGCCTCATACGCATCTGCAATACTATGAGCTCCTGGAAATTCAGGTAAATAAGCCGGATGTAAATTGATGATACGATTTGGATAAGCACTTAATAAAGTGTGTCCAATAAAACGCATATATCCACTTAACACAATCAAATCAACCTTTTTTTCTTTTAATACCTCTAAGATTGCCGCTTCATAACCCGCTTTACCATCATATCCCTTTGGATTAAAATAAAACTCTTCTACTCCATGATTATGCGCACGAACTCTAGCATACGCATTTTCTTTATCCGCAATCAAGCATGCACAATTCACATGCAAAGAACCATCTTCAATATGTGACAAGATTGTTTCAAAGTTAGTACCTGAACCACTCGCAAATACCGCAATATTTACCATTGGACATCTACCTGTCCTGTTTCAGTTACTTTACCAACCACATAGCTAGGTTCATTGATTTCATTTAAGGCAGCTTGAACTTTTTCAACATCTGATGGATCCACAGCCATCACAAAGCCAAGTCCCATATTAAATACGTTGTACATTTCTTTCGTAGAAATATCTCCATTTTTTTGAATCAAATCAAAAATTGGAGGTTTTGGGAATGCCTTTGTATCAATTTCAACACCCATACCCTCTTTTAACATACGAGGTACGTTTTCATAGAATCCACCACCTGTGATGTGGCTGCAAGCTTTTAATGTAATACCCGATGCTTTAATATGCTTTAATGCTTTTACATAAATTTTTGTAGGAGCCAATAATGCCTCTCCTAAAGTTTTACCTAATTCATCATAATATGTATTTAATGATTCTTCTGTAATATCAAATACATTACGAACCAATGAGAAACCATTACTGTGAACACCTGTTGAAGGAAGCCCAATTAACACATCTCCTACATTTAGATCCTTACCAGTAATCATATCTTTTTTATCGCATACGCCAACGGCAAAACCTGCTAAATCATAATCTTCTTCTGGCATTAAACCTGGATGTTCTGCCGTTTCTCCACCAATCAAAGCAGCTTCAGATTGTAAACAACCCTCAGACACACCCTTCACAATGTCCGCAATTTTTTCCGGAACATTCTTTCCACATGCGATGTAATCTAAGAAGAATAGTGGTTCTCCACCTGCACATGCGATATCATTCACACACATCGCAACGGCATCAATTCCAATTGTGTCATGCTTATTCATAACCATCGCAAGTTTAACTTTTGTACCACAACCATCTGTACCAGAAAGTAATACAGGCTCTTCCATATCTTTAATTTTAGATAATGAGAAAGCACCAGAGAAACCGCCAAGTCCTCCTAACACTTCTGGACGCATTGTTTTCTTAACATGCTCCTTAATCAATTCAACAGATTTATATCCTGCCTCTAAACTAACGCCTGCTGCTGCATAATGTTCTGCCATACTCTACTCCTTTACCTCATCTTTATAATCTTGTAAATCTTCTGGATATTCACCTGTACAACAAGCTAAACAGCTTGTTTCAGGCACACACTTTTTAAAGTCTTCAACACTTAAGAAACGCAATGAATCCACCTGGAACAATTGTTCCATTTCATCTACTGTATAGTTAAATGCCGCCAAATCTTTTTGTGCCGTTGAATCCGCTCCGTATAAACAAGGATATTTCAACATTGGCGAAGCTATACGTAAGTGCACTTCTTTTGCGCCTGCCTCTTTTAATAATTGACAAATTCGACGTGATGTAAAACCTTTCACAACACTATCATCTACTAAATAAACTCTTTTATCTTTAACAACCGAACTGATCGCATTTAAACGAACACGCATACCTTGCATTCTTTGTTGTTCTGTCGGACGAATAAATGTAGAACCAATATAACGGTTTTTAATCAATCCTGTTTCATATGGTACATTCAATGTTCTGGCAAAACTTGCCGCTGCACTTAAAGCTGAATCAGGAACACCAACAACGATATCCGCTTCAATATTCTCTTCTTTAGCTAAATAATAACCACATTGTTTTCTTACTTCATGAACCGTTAAACCATTATGAACACTGTCCGGTCTAGAATAATATACATACTCTAAAGCACAAGCCTTCGTTTCTGTTTCTTCAATAATCTGACTAGACTTCATACCTTCGCAATTGAAGCAAATCAATTCACCTGGATTTACTTCACGAATAAATTCTCCACCAAGAATTGGGAACGAACAAGTTTCGCTACTGATACAATATCCTTCATCTACCTTGGCAATATATAAAGAGCGAATACCATGAGGATCTCTTACTACGTACAAACTGTCTTTTGTGATGACCATAAATGTATAGGCCCCACTCATCATACGACAAGCTTTCGCAATTTTTTCTTCAAAAGAACCTGGATTCAACTGAATCAAATGTGCTAATAATTCTGAATCACTTGTTCCTTGAAAGATCAATCCTTCATTTTCTAATTTCGTTCTTAAAGAAATCGCATTCGTGATCATCCCACTTGATACAACCGCAAAATATCTTTGGTGACTACGCACCATAATCGGCTGAACATTTTCTAATTGAGAATCATTTTTTGTTGCCATTCGAAGCTGACCAATCGCAATATTCCCCTCTAAAGAATTTAACGTATCTTGTTTTAAATTCTCCGACAATAAGCCTAATCCCTTTTTACAAACAACATTTTCTCCATCACTAATTGCTAATCCAACACCATCTTGTCCACGATGCTGAATGGCATGCATTGCTAAATAGATGTTCTGGGCGGCTTGTTCAACGTTGAACAAGCCTACGATCCCAGAAGAATCTTGAACTACCTTTTGCATCGTCATTCTACTTCACCTGCTTGTGTGTAAAGTAACGAACACCATTTGCGAAAATATCCTGATCTTTATTTCCTGCAATATTTTGGAATAAGCCTTTTTCATAACGCTCACTATGACCCATCTTACCAAAGATTTTTCCATCCTCAGAGAAGATACCTTCAATAGCCATACTTGAACCATTCAAGTTGTCTTTTCCATCCATTGTTGGAACACCCTTTTCATTTACATATTGTGTCGCAACCTGACCATTTTCAATCAATTTATTTAACACTTCTTCACTCGCAACAAATTTACCTTCACCATGACTAACAGCCACTGAATATACATTTCCTGCTTTCATGCCAGCAAGCCATGGAGATGCATTGCTTGTAATGCGTGTACGTGCAATATGCGAAACGTGACGGTTAATGTTATTTCTGAATAATGTTGGATTTTCTTCATCTAATCTTTCAATATCACCATAAGGCAATAATCCTGATTTAATCAATGCTTGGAATCCATTACAAATACCTAAAATCAATCCATCATTTGCACGCATTGTATCAATAGCTTGGGCAATCTTTGGATTTCTTAATACGTTCGCAATAAATTTACCTGAACCATCTGGTTCATCACCACTACTAAATCCACCTACAATCATCAAGATTTGAGCTGTACTGATTTCTTCAGCCAAAGTTTCAATACTCTTTTGAATATTTTCAACTGTCAAGTTATTAAATACGACTTGTTTTACTTCGGCACCAGCACGTTCAAACTTAGCTGTTGTATCAAATTCACAGTTTTGTCCAGGGAAGATAGGAATAACTACCTTTGGTTTTTCCACCACAACCTTAGACATAGGTACTTCCACATCATTTAAAGGAGTTTCTAACGTTTCTTTTCCTTCATCTACAATCATTGGATAAATTTCACTATAACGTTTTGTCCAAGCCTTTAATGCATCTTCAATTTCGACTGTTTCTTCATTTAATACAATCTTAGAATCATCATTTAAAATACCAATTAATTCTAAGTGCTCATCTTGAATACTTTCTGTAGCTTCCACAATCATTGAACCCAAATTGAATCCATATACATTTTCTTCTGTATTGATCGCAACACCGACTTTAGATCCAAACGCCATCTTCGCAATAGTTGCACCTAATCCACCAAATTTAATTGTGCTTGCCGCTACAATTTTCTTTTCTTGCATCAATTTATGAACCGTTTCAAAATTTTCTTTCAATTGTTCATAGTTTGGAACATGATTCTTAACTGGCGTATGTTTTACCAAATATACATAGTCTCCAGGATTTTTAAATGAAGCAGATACGATATTATCTGTTTTCGCTGTAGTTACCGCAAATGTGATTACTGTTGGTGGTACATGAATATCTTTATACGTTCCACTCATAGAGTCTTTTCCACCAATACTAGGCGTTTCAAATGCCAATTGTGCATCGATCAAACCTAATAAAGCTTCAAATGGTTGTCCCCATTTTTGTGCATCTGCACCTAAGTGCTCAAAATATTCCTGATTTGATAAACGACACTTCTTATAGTCAGCACCCAATGCTGTAATACGAGCTAATGCTTCAACAACTGAATAACTAGCCCCTAAATATGGAGAATATTTAGATACTTTTGGATCATATCCATATGTCATAACAGAACAAGTGTTTGTCATTCCATGAACTGGTAATTTTTGTACAGAACCTTCTTCTGGCGTTAATTGATATTTACCTCCAAAAGGCATCAATACCGTACTCTTTCCGATTGAAGCATCAAACATTTCTGCCAAACCAATCTGACTTGCGACATTCGCATCTTGTAATACTGTATTTAAATCTGATTTAACTGCATCAAATGGATGTTCATCATATTCATTTTCGCAAACATCAACAACCTGGTGTTGACGGACACCATTTGTATCCAAGAAAGCACGAGACATATCCACAATCGTTTCGCCACGCCATTTCATGACTAAACGATTTGTATCTGTTACATCCGCAACTTTGATAGCATCTAAGTTTTCCTTATAAGCTTCTTCTTTGAATTTTTCAAAATCTTTAGCCTCAATACATACAGCCATACGTTCTTGAGATTCACTAATAGCTAATTCTGTACCATCTAAACCTTGATATTTAACTGGAACTGCATCTAAGTTAATATCCAATCCATCCGCAAGTTCACCTACGGCAACACTAACTCCGCCAGCTCCAAAGTCATTGGCCTTTTTAATTAATTTTGTACAAGCAGGATTTCTAAATAAACGCTGTAATTTACGTTCAATCAAGGCATTACCTTTTTGAACTTCACTTGAACATTTTTCTAAACTTGTTTCATTATGTTCTTTACTAGAACCTGTGGCTCCACCAATTCCATCACGACCAGTTGCTCCACCAATCATAACGATGATATCACCAGCTTCTGGTTGTTCACGTTTTACATGTGATTTAGGAGCTGCACCAACAACAGCACCAACTTCCATACGTTTAGCTACATAACCATCATCATAGATTTCATCTACAAACGTAGTTGCCAAACCAATTTGATTACCATAGCTTGAATAACCATGAGCCGCTGTCTTTGAAATCTTTGATTGAGGTAATTTGTGCTCTAATGTTTCACTAATTGGTTTCGTGATATCTCCAGCACCTGTAATACGCATCGCTTGATATACATAACTACGTCCTGATAATGGGTCACGAATAGCTCCACCAATACATGTACTTGCTCCACCAAATGGTTCAATTTCTGTTGGGTGATTATGTGTTTCATTTTTAAACATCAACAACCATTGTTCATCTTTTCCATCTACATCTACTGTGATTTCAACACTACATGCATTGATTTCATCTGTAATTTCCATATCATCAAGTTTACCTTGTTTACGAAGATATTTACCGGCAATAGTAGCCATATCCATCAATGTTTTTTCTTTACGATTTCCATGAACTTCCTGGCGTAATTTTAAATATTTATCATAAGAAGCCTGTAATTCATCGGATAATGTATCCAAATGGAAATGTACATCATCTAATACAGTTTCAAAAGTAGTATGGCGGCAATGATCTGACCAATATGTGTCTAGCACACGAAGTTCAGTCATTGTGCAATCTCTTTTTTCTTCCTTTTCAAAATAACGTTGAACATGCTCAATGTCCGCTTGAGACATGGCCAACCCTAAAGTCTGACGTAAAGAATCTAATTCTTCTTTCGTCTTTGTTGTAAATCCTTCTAAAACAGGAACATCTTTTACTTCAACGTCCTGATCATCTACCAATACAGAAAGGTCTTTAACACGTGCTTCAACAGGGTTAACAATATAATGTGTAATTTTATTAAGTGTTTCTTCATCTACTGGGTTTAAAAACACTAACAAAGTACCTGAATGAATACGTACTGTTTGTTTGTTGTTCAAAAGCATCAAACATTGCATTGCACTGTCTGCTCTTTGATCATATTGACCTGGCAAAAATTCATATGCCAAATATGATTTACCTTCTAAGTCTACAGAATCATATACATCATCTGTAACAACTTCACTACATACATTTTTCTTTAATAGTTCAATATCATTTTCATCAGCGTTAAAAATATCATATAAATTGTATTTTGTTAGACCGAAATCTTCTTTTAAAGATAAAGATTGTCTTAATTCAGCCGCTAATGATTCACTTTCAACCTGAAACTGTTCTTTTTTATGAACAAAAATACGAGTATCCATTTCCTTCTCCTTATTCAACAATTGACTGTTCTAATACTTTTTGTGCTTGTTCTTTTTTAAATTCAACAATCTTATCCTGTAATGACTTATCATTAAGTCCAATCATCTGACAAGCTAAGATAGCTGCATTTCTTGCCCCCGATTTACCAATTGCTACAGTCGCAACAGGAACTCCTTGAGGCATTTGTACTGTTGATAATAATGAATCCAATCCACCTAAAGCAGATGTCTGAATAGGGATTCCAATAACTGGCAACGGTGTAGAGCTAGCTAAAACTCCAGCTAAATGTGCTGCTCCTCCAGCTGCCGCAATAATAACCTGAATTCCACGTTCGCACGCTGTCTTTGACAATTCCAAAACAGCTTCTGGAGTACGGTGAGCACTTAATACACGAACTTCATATCCGACTTGAAAATCGTCTAATTGTTTCATGCAGCCTTCCATACTAGGTAAGTCTGAACGAGAACCCATCACAATTAAAACACGCTTTGTTTCCATAAATGACCTTCCTTTCAAAACAAAAAAGCGCACCTATAGTAGGCACGCTTAAAAAAGCAATTCTTCTCTATCAATTGTGGTAAATCTTCTTAAGACCATAAGTAAGACCTCCAAAATCAGAAAAACACTTCTGCAAAATTATAATACCTAAAATCAACTCAAATGACAACCCGTATTTCATGAAAGTTGCTCTCTAGAAGTGAATAATTTATATTTTCTTAAATCAAATATATAAACAAATAAAAATGATGCATACTCGATAATCAAATATCGAGTGTTGCACCATTTTTTACTATTCAACCTCTAAAGTCAGGTACTATACTATCTAAAAACCATTCATGCCATAAAGGAATACACAAAATTTCACAATCTTCTGAAATGTATTTAACATTGTTTTTTATATGCATCATATTAAATGATTTGTAATTGTTTGAACATTTTATATACTCCATTATCATCTACATCATCGGCAATATAGGTTGCTTTTTGCTTTATTTCATCGTTTCCATTTTTCATGGCAATCTTTATATTACAGGCATTAAACATAGGAAGATCACTTGAAGAATCACCAAAACATATAGATTCTTTTTTATCTATATGTAAATAGTCCAGTAACTTATTGATAGCAAATTCTTTACTGATTCCTTCGGGACTGGTATCTCCATAAAGGGCAAGTTGCCCTTTTCCACCCCAGGTTCCCACAACCATATCCTTAAACTCTTTCACGGCATCCAGATAATCTTGATAACTATTTAATACAAATGCTGTCTTGTTTACATCATCTCTATATTTTGATGTCATTTTTCTAAAAGCTGGGTTTATTGGTGCATTTACAGCTGATTTATTATTACCAAATGCATATTTCATACGAGCCTGTACTGACTTTTCCATATAATCATCACTGATATATATGCCACTGTTACACTCAAATCTATAGGCAAGAGATCTTGAAATACACCAATCTGTAAAATGTTTACATTGAACATAAGTTAATGGTTTATGAAATATTTCTGTGCCTTGTACTTCAATATAATTTCCATTTCCTCCAATAAAACCATCCAATTCAAAATCAAAATGTCTTTCCAGTATTTCCTGTTTAGAACATCCAGTACACAAAAATACAAAATCCCCATTTTTTCTTGCTGCGATAACCGCCTCTTTTGCTGATGATGGTATTTGTGCTTTATAATTAATTAATGTCCCATCTACATCTAAAAACAATATTGCCATATTCACAACTCCTGATAAAAAAGATGTTCTATGATTTCCGAACATCTTTTCTATTTTTTATTCAATTCCTAAATCTTTGCCATTAGTACCAATGACCGTTTTGTACCAATTGTAACTCTTCTTCAGATATCTGTTTCCTGTACCATTTCCTTCATCATCCAAATCAACGTAGATGATGCCGTATCTCTTTGACATTTGTCCTGTACCATTAGAAACAATATCAATAGGACCCCACATAGTATATCCGAACAGATCAACACCCTTTTCAATAGCTCTTTGCATAGCCTGAACATGTTTTCTCATGTAATCAATACGATAATCATCATTAATTACATTACCTTCCTCTACCGTGTCAATAGCGCCTAATCCATTTTCAGAAATAAATAATGGCTTCTGATATCTGTCATATAAATCCTGTAAAGCCAGCATTAATCCGTCTGGGTCAACTGACCATCCCCATCCTGTCTTTGGTAAATATGGATTTACAATACCTTCAAGTGTATTTGTATCAATAATCTTTTCAGCAGCTTCAGTCTCTTCAGAAGATACTACTCTGCTTCTGTAATAAGAGAATGTAATGAAGTCTACAGGATAAGAAGCAATAATTTCTTCATCTCCCTCTTCAAAAGCGATTTTGATATTATTTTCTTCAAAATACTGCCAGATATAATCCGGATACTTTCCTCTTACCTGAACATCGGAGAAGAAATACTCTTTTCTCTTTTCTTTTTCAGCAGCAATAACATCTTTTGGGTTACATGTGTAAGGATACACTGTCTTGTACGCAATCATTGCCCCAACTTTAGCATGGTTAGAATGCTGGTGAATATACTTTACTGCAAGTGCACTTGCTACAAACTGGTGATGTGCTGCCTGATACATTCTTTGCAGCAGATTTTCGCTGTCAGGATAAATACATGCAGCATCCCAACAGATAGGTTTTACAGCCGCGTTACCAATTTCATTAAATGTCAGCCAGTAATCAACAACATCGTCAAGATTATCAACAATCGTTCTGACAAACTTCATATAAAACTCAATAAATTTACGATTATCCCATCCACCATATGTGTCTACTAAATATAATGGTGTTTCATAATGAGAAATAGTAACCATTACTTTCATTCCAAGTTCATGACAGTATTTAAACATATCATGATAGAAATCAAGTCCTTTTTGATTAGGAGTTTCTTCTTCTCCAGTCGGATAAATTCTGGCCCAGTTGATAGATGTTCTGAAGATATTAAAATTAGCTTCAGCCATCAATTTTAAATCACTCTTATAGGTATGATAGAAGTCAATGGCCTTATGAGTAGGATAATAATCTGCATCTCTTCTCAATCCTCCAAAAAAACCTCTTGCTTTAATGTCAGCAGTAGACATTTGTTTGCCATCTTCTAGATAAGCACCTTCACATTGGTTAGCAGCTACTGCACCACCCCATAAAAATCCTTCAGGAAATTCCTTTTTTACTTCTTTATTTAAAAATGCCATATTATTCTCCTTCTTTCTTATATTCAGCTACTATTGTTTTTCCTTTTTTTGCATATCCATCTGTAGTGAAACTCATTTTCTTCTCACAACCAGGAAAAATCATCATTGTTGTCAGATCATATCCTTCCTGTTTCAAATCATAGGAATTCATGCGAATGATTTTATCCCCTCTGTGGACTGTTGTGCCAGCATCTACAAACTTTTTAAATCCAACACCTTGTTTATTTACAGTATCAATACCGATATGTACCAGTATTTCTACACCATCTTCATTTTTCATTCCAAATGCATGCATGGTAGGAAACAACATTGTGACCTCTCCATCACATGGAGCCACAATTACATCATCGTCAGGCACAATGGCAACACCGGTTCCCATCATACCTTTAGAAAACACATCGTCATTCACTGCAGTAAGTGGAATGATTTTCCCACTTACCACAGCTGCAAAATCATTTGTGTTTTCTTCTTTTTTTGAAAACAACTTAAACATACTTATTTGATGCCCTTTCCATCATATAAAACATAAGTGCATAGAAATGAGACCACGAAGGAAACAGCAACACCCGCAAGAATTGCTCCCATAGTTTTTTCAAAAATAACTACACCAAGGATAGAAGAATAACCCATTGCAAAAGCTTTAGCACCCATAAACCCGGCAACAGCACCACCAGCAATACCACCAGCTACAATACTAATCATCGGTTTTTTCAAGCGAAGACTAACACCGTATAATGCAGGTTCAGAAACACCGGAAAGCATAGCACCGATACCAGCTGATAATGCAGTTGCCCTAAATTCTTTATCTTTAGTTTTTAAAGCAACAGCACAACAGGAACCACATTCAGAAATGTTATGTAAAATCCAACCAGGTCTGAACACGTTATCATACCCAGTACGAGAGAACAATTCCATCATAGGAGCTACAGGCAACATATTTACACCCATCATAACCAAGAATGGCTGAGCTGCGGCAATAATACCCGGAGCAAATCCACCTACATGTGCTTGTAACCAGATGATACCTGCGACAATCCAAGAACCAACAATATTACCAATAGGGCCTAATGCTAATACAACGATTGGAAAACCAATTAAGAATACACATAATGGAGCAAATACACTTCTGAATAATCCAGGAATTACTCTGTAGAAGAATCTTTCCAGATATGCACATAGAATAGCTGTAAAAATACCTGGAAGTAATGTACTACCATAGGAAGCTAAATGTACAGGAAGTCCAAACATTGTAGTAGCTTCTCCGGCAGTCATAATAGTATTAAAATCCGGATATACCAATGTCAGTGCAATTGCCATTGAAAAAGCAGGATTGGATTTTAAAACTTTACTTGTACCATATGCCACTAATACAGGCATAAAGTAGAATGGTGCACTGGACATGAAGTTAAGCATTGTATATGCTGTAGAACTTGCTACTGATGGGATGAAGTAACTCAGTAAAGAGAGAATTACTTTCAGCATACCTGCTCCATATACTACAGTAATGAATGGTGTCAGTGACTGAGACATAAATGTAATTGCTTTTTCAAAATAATATTTGAAATTCTTCTTCTCATTACCAGATACAAGATTTTCATCAAGATTCTCATTAATTGGAGCTTCTGTCTGTACTGAATAATTTTTTTCAAGATTATCAAATACAGGGAATAAATGTTCACCAAGAATAATCTGGTACTGCTGATTTCCATAAACCACACCTAATACTCCAGGTAGATTTTTAATTTTCTCATCCTCTGCTTTATTTCTGTCATTCAAATATAGCCTTAAACGTGTTACGCAGTGTGTAATTGTTTTGATATTTTCGACACCACCTACATATTCCACTATCTGCTTTGTCAAATTATCATAATCTATTTTAGCCATTATTATTGTCCTTTCTTTGTAACTCATACAGCCTTACAATATGAATCATTAAATAAATACAATCTTCATCAGTACATCTGTAATTAAACTTTCCATTAATAAATTCACTGATTTCATGAATACACCTGTCAACTCCTTCATACTTCGTGACCAATTGACCGAATATATTAGTAACTTCAATAGAACCGTTAGAAGTTTGATGACTGACAATTCTGCTTAAGAAAAATTTCAGGTGAATAATGTACCTTGAATACGCTAACGAATCTTCATCTATCTGATTTCCAAGATATTTCATTGTGATATTCACAATACTGTTTACGCCTTCGAGCAATTCTCTTGTTTCAATATTTGTTTTTTCTTGAGACGCCACAATCAAATGGAAAGCAATAGATGTTGCTTCATCTTTTGGAAGATCTACATGCAGAGTTTCGTTAATATATTGAATAGCACACTTACCTACTTGGTACTCATCTTCGTAAAATCTCTTAATCTCTTCATTAAACAACTTTGAGGTATTATTTCCCTCTCTGAATTGTTTAACACTGAAATCAATATGATCCGAAAGACTGACAAGTAAGTTGACATTATATTTTTGATTCAATGTTTTAGCAGCATAATCAATAATATGTTGTGATACTTCAATCACTTCGAAAGGCACTTCTTCAAATAAAGTAAGATTTAAATTTTTCTGTCTGTCCAGATAAATATATGTCTTCATAATTTCTTCAGGATAAACAATATCATTCTTGCTTTTTTTAAACCCAAGTCCCTTTCCTATCGCTATCATTTCACGGCCGTTTGAATCTTTAACGATAACAATATTATTGTTCACTACTTTAAATGTCCTGTACACCTGTTTATCTAACTTGAGCATGATTCTCCTCCCCTAATACAAATTAAAAAGGCAAACTCAAACATTTAGTTTACCGCCTCAGATAAACTAACGTAAGAATTTGCCTTAATAGCTTAGATTAAGTAACAAGTCTTAATTTGTATTACACTGTAAGTATAGCTGATACCGCTTTCAATGTCAACAGTATTCTATATTTTTTTCTGGTTTTGGAATAAAAATTCAGAAACATAACAATACATACGGGAGTTTAACACTTGCTCATAGCCAAAATAGCCAAATGTCGTTTATGTACGTCTTTTTTTTCGTCAAATTTTTATTTTTTACCCGTCTTTAGAGGTTTGCACCATGAATGTTTAGAGGCTGTTCTGAGAAAAAGTCAAGATTCTCCAGTATTTATCGTTGTTTTTTGTACTTTAAATTTATTTTATTTATTTGGTGTAATTATGGTGTAAATGTGTAATGCTTGGAGGGCACTTTCTATGGCCTATTTTCTTAAAAAAACAAAACGAAATGACAGACTTTATCTTTCCATCTATGAGAGTTTTTATTCTCCAGAAACCTAGAACACCCGACATAAAAGTTTTCGTAAAATCGGGTTCGTTGATGCTCTTATCGAACAGGGTATAGATGATCCAATCTCTCATTTTCAGAAAGAAGTAAATGAACTGAATTCTAAACGGGAGACAGAAAAGTGTCGCATCAACTTTCAACAGATTTCCGACATTTCACCAGAACTGTGTCTGGGTTATGTGCCAATTGCGAAAATCTTGAACATGCTGGATGTAAAAGAACATTTTGGGTATTTAAGCTCTTCAAGGAAATTCGAGTTCGATGTATATGATGTCTTTTCCGCTCTTGTATATGCTCGTGTTGTTGCACCTTTATCTAAACATCAGACTTTTCATGATATTCTTCCAAAGCTATATGTTCAAAAAAACTTCAGTTATGATCAACTCCTGGAGGGCTTGGAATTCATGGGCGAAGAATATGAGAAACTGGTTGAAATACTGACCGTTGCGACTGATGACAATTTTATTCTGGATTCCAGCCGTTCTTATTTTGATTGTACAAACTATTACTTTGAAATCGATAAGGAATCTACTCTTCAAAAAAGAGGTCCTTCCAAAGAAAATCGAGGGGACCCTATTGTGGGAATGGGCCTTCTTTTAGGCGCACAGATGTTACCAGTCGGCATGAAGATATTCCCAGGCAATGAATCTGAAAAGTCGGTCATGCGTGATCTAATCCACGATTTGAAATCAAGAAACAATATCAAGGGCCGTACCATCCAAATTGCTGATAAAGGCCTTAACTGTGCTAAAAATATTATTGAAGCTATTGATAATGGAGATGGCTATCTGTTTTCGAAATCTGTAAAAACCCTTCCTAAAAGAGAAAGACAATGGGTTCTTCTTGATGACGGATTCGAAACAGTGTTTGATCAGAACGGAGAACCCGTTTATAAAATCAAGGAATGCATCGATACGTTTACCTATTCATACAAGGATGATTACGGGAATGTCATAACTCGTAATATAAAAGAAAAAAAGAACAGTTACCTATAACTTCAGTCTCGCGAAGAAGAAACTGATGGAAATCAATAGAATGATTGAAAAAGCCAAGGCACACCGTGCATGCCAGGCCAAAAAAGAAGAATATGGTGAATCATCAAAATATATGCAGTTTCTAGATGATCAGGGGAAAAGTATAAAACCCCAGCTAAATCAAAAAGCTATAGACAAAGACAAAGAACTAGCCGGATATAATATGCTCGTAACATCTGAAATCAATATGTCGTCAAAAGACATATACAATGCTTATCATCAGCTTTGGCAAATTGAAGAATCCTTCCGCATCATGAAGTCCGAACTTGATACACGTCCGGTCTATCTACAAAAAGAAAATCGGATCAAATGGCATTTCTTCATCTGTTACACAGCCGTGTTATTATCACGAATTCTTCAATTCAAGATTCTGGAAAATAAATACTCAGCAAGTACAATATACGATTTCATGAGAAAATTCCGAGTTGTAAGAATCAACTCCACAAGATTCATAAATCTATTAACCAGCAAAGAATTCGTAACAGATCTATCCAAAAAATTAAATCAACCAATAACAAATTATTATCTAACAGATAAACAATTGAACTCAATCCCCACGTAATTGGATATAGCCAATGCGTTAAATACAAGCTGTGTACGCTCTGTCCTATCGTCATTAAAACAACCACACGAACAGCACACCAACATACAAGCATGACCACCATTGGCATTACAGGACGTCCAAGCCCTCTTAAAATGCTAGAAACCACATGCGAAAAGCCTAAAAGAACATAGAAGAAGGCACAAATTTTAGCACGATCTACTCCAATCGCAATTACATCTGGATTTTGGTTAAAGAAAGATATAAATAAAAATAAAGAGAAACCACCTAAGAAATAAAAAGCTCCCCATACAAGAAAAGCCTGCACCAACATTAAGTTAGTACAGGACTATATTTTGCCCTAATATCCATTAGGATACATCATATGTTATTTATTTACAATATAAGCTGTTGCAATAGATTGAGCCCAATTATAAATAGATGTTGTATGCATTCCTTTGATATTCTTATTTCTTAAACAATATGTTTTAGTTGAATCTACAGGTAAATAACCACATAATTCACTTTGACGAACTAAAGCATTATGATAATTCTCTTTAGATACATCATTATCGGATGTATACATACCGGCATCTAGACAAGCATCGAGTTGTTCATCACTCAAACGACCAAAGTTATTTGTAGTCCCCGTTCTTAAGATAAAGTTAATGCCCGTATCATCTGGTGAATTATAAGAAAATCCAAGATATGTTGCATCCCAGCTATCTGTTTGTGCATCATCTTGCACTGTGTTAATAACCGTATTAAATTCAACTGTATTGGCTTTAAAATCGATTCCAATCGCATTTAAACACTTCTGTAAAACCGGAATCAAAGAATCCAAAGAATCTTTATCCTTATTTACCAAGAAACGAATGGTTAATTTTTCACCATCTTTATAACGATAGCCATCCTCTGCCAATGTATATCCTGCATCCTCTAAGATTTGGTTTGCCTTTTCAACATCATAATCATAATAAGTGACACCATCCACTTTTTCTTCATTACGAATCATTTTTCCATTATTTAAAGAAACAGGATTTCCAAAAGTACCAGGCTTATAAGCCATACCATCAATTTGATAGTAATTATCAATATATTCTTGGGCATTAAATCCATATCCGATAGCTTTTCTTATGGCAACATCACTGCAAGCTCCTGCATAAGAATTAAAGATAATAAAGCTTTCTCGATCACTTGGATAAGAATCAACAGATAAACTTTTATTTTTTTGTACAGATTTTATTTTATTTGCCTCAATCACATCTGGAATATAATCCACTGTTCCATTTTCCAATTCTTTAACTTCTGTTGAAGTATCTGTCTTTTTGATCATGATCTTAGAAATTTGATATTGTCCTTTTTTAGCCTTAAACTTTGAATTTGAAACTAAACTAGCTCCACTTGTCTTCTCAAACTTCTTTAGTACATAAGCACCCGTTCCAATTGGCTTACTATTCTTCTTTTCAATACTTTCTGTATTTCCTTTTTTATAATTTAAATATTCTGAACTACAAATCTTCTGTGTTCCAAGTGTAGAAACCGCATCAATTCTAGGTTTATCCAAATGGAAAACAACTGTATAGTTATCTGGTGTTTCAATTCCAGTAAAGCTAGACGCATCTGCATTGTGATATTCACTATAGCCATCTAAAAAATCAACATTGTTCGCAAAACGACCTGTATAACTTGGATCTGCCATAACGGTAAATGTTGTCTGCACATCTTTTGAAGTAAACTTGGATCCATCACTAAACTTAATGCCTTTCTTTAATTTAAATGTCATTGTCTTGCCATCTTCACTAATTTTTGGTAAGGATTTAGCCAAATCCGCAACTAACTCTCCTTTTTTGTTGTATTTCAATAACCCTTGATACACTAAATCCACCACATAATGATCATTTGTCGTTTGGTAATACATAGGTGAAAATGTGCCATTCATTTCCGAACTTAATCCGACTGTCAACGCTTGATCATTACCTGCAGCTTTTGTACTGCACCCACACATCAATAAAGCCAATCCACATACTAATAACTTTTTGTACATATTCTCTTACCTCCTAATTATTTATTTTTTGTACCACCACCAGTCAGCTAACACTTTTCATCACTCTCCTTATAAATAAAAAAATCCTGCATCAAATTAAAAATTTGACACAGGACAGAATATCAAAATAATCTGCGGTACCACCTGAATTGGTATAGTTATACCCACCTCTAGAATGCCATCACATTCGATCCATTTAACGCATGGAATACGTCGCAGCTACTAAGAAAATCTTTTCACCTTGCCCTTGAAAGTCCATTTGCTAAGTCGTAATAATCTAGCTTCCACCATGACTAGAATCTCTTTGTATCCGGTTCTTAGTTTAATCTCTTTCGCATCGGTTGCCTATAGAATACACCTAATAAAATTTGTTTTCAACCATTTTTACAAATTATTTACATTTTCTTACATTAAAGATTGTTCTGTTCTACCAATAATATCATCTTGCGTCTTTTTAGAAAGCACATTAAAGAAAGCACTATATCCGGCTACACGAACAATTAAATCCTTATGGTTTTCAGGATGCTTCTGTGCATCAATCAAAGTTTCTTTAGAAACAATGTTATATTGCACGTGATATCCATGCAAGCGATTAAAGAAAGTTTTAATCAGCAATTCTAATTTTTGTCGATTTTCTTCAGTCGACAACATTTGAGGTGTCATTTTTTGATTTAGCAGAACTCCACCTGTAATTTTATTTGTACGAAGCTTAGACACACTTTTAAACACAGCTGTAGGTCCATTTTTATCGCTGTTATGCGCTGGACTGCAACCTTCTGCCAAAGGTTCGAATGCGTTTCGTCCATCCGGCGTAGCCATCGTTGACATACCTTGTCCAACATTCGCACTAATTGAAGAAGTTCCTGCATAACGAATTCCGCCAATTGGTCCTCTATTATAGCGTGTATTCGGATATTTTTCGATTTCTTCAATATAAGAATCATAAGCTTCCACAATTAACTGATCGACATAATCATCATCATTTCCATATTTTGGAGCTTCACGAATCAACATTTCCTGAATTTTTTTGTTTTTAGGTGATGAAAAATCATCTAAGATCGCATTCCAAAGCTCTTGTCTTGTGATTTTCTTTTCTTCATACACTAACTTCTTTATAGCTGCCAAACAATCTGCCATGTTCGCAATTCCTACTTGAAGTCCTGAAATAAAATCATAGACTGCTCCACCTTCTTTGATGGTTTTGCCTCTGGCAATACAATCATCTGTCAAAGCCGAACAAAGAATGTCTGGCACATCTCTTTCAGAGGCCTTATCAATTACATTTTCTACAATAACACTATATCGAGTAATTTCCCTTATTGTTTTATCCCACGCTTTTAAAAGTTCTTCATAACTTTCCATTTCCGTAAAATAGCCATATCCTTTTGTAAAACGTTTATTACTTGTAAGATCCACACCGTTATTCATCGTACACAAAAGCATTCTTGGAAAATTGATATAAGACATTCCCGTACAACGATAACCCCATTTACCTGGAACTGCTGTTTCTACACAGCCTATGGCACTATAATTATAGGCGTCCTCCTCTTTAACTTGCCAATCCATAAAGGAAGGAATTATAATTTCGTCATTGTTTAATGCTGGCATTCCAAAGCCTAAACGCATAACTTCTATACATTCATCCAAAAAATGTTTATTGATATTCTTGTGATAGCGTACAGTTAAATTTGGCTGTGTCAATCTTGTCTGTGCAACAGATTTCAAAACTAAAAAACTCAAATCATTGACTGCATCCTTTTTATCTGTTGTTTGACCTGCAATCGTTACATTTTGATACATAGGAGATCCTGCCGAACTTAGCGTATGGGATTGAGAACGAACTTTATTGATTGTAAGTGTCTTTATCCACAAGCATGTCAACAATTCCAAGGCTTCAGATTCTTTAATAGTGCCATTTTTAATATCTCGATCATAATATGGATACATATATTGATCGAATCTGCCATAACTCAAAGAATGTCCATTGGATTCAATTTGTAAAATCAATTGAATAAACCATACGGATTGTACCGCTTCTTGAAATGTTTCTGCTGGTTCATATGGAACTTTTGAACAAATTCTACTAATCTCCAATAATTCAATTTTTCTTTTTTGATTCATTTCTTTTTCTGCTAAATCTTTCGCAAGAACGCTGTAACGATTCGCAAAATTACGCACCGCTTTCAGTACTATAAGAACTGCATTATAGAAACAATACTTGTCAACATTATCTGGATTTGTTAAATCAAGAGTAGCTTTATATTCTTTTACACGTTTTTCGTATCCTCTTAATCCATCCTTCAAAATACGCTCATAGTTCACCGCCAAATGCGCATCTCCTGCATTTAACTTACCTTCCATTCCAAATACACCTGTTTCCATAAAAACACGAACTTCTTCAGGAAGAAGAGCTTCTCCTCTTGCACGCAAATTGTTATTCTGCCAGAATGGCGCAATTTCTCTAAGTTGTTCCTTGGTCTTTTCAGTGATATAGAATATGTCCCCATCCCTTTTCTCAAACTGATCCAATTCATTCATAACAAATTCCATAGTATACTCAGGAAAAATAGGAGCATTACGATTCTTAGTTGCCTGATTTCCTGCTAAAAGAGATTTGTCTTCAATATATATACTCATATTATCGAGAACTTTTTCTAGCATTTTAGCTCGAACCATCACTCGTGGTTGATTTAAATTTTCTTTGTAAGCAAGAGTTGCTAGAATTGCACGTTGTGCATCAATATAAGGTTTTTCATCTAAAACTTCTTCTCGAAATTCTTTCATTCGTTCTGTCAATGTTCCAAAATGTTCTACATTTTCCATATCCGTCCTCCTATTACATTTCATTCGTAACTTTATGTTCTTTTATTCGCAATTTAAAAATAGCATTACACGCATTTCATGTCAACTTTAATTTCATTTAAAATATTTTATGCTTTCATTTGTAACTATAATCATTGCTTTTCTTCTTTGAAATGTTTATACTCTATATGAGGAAATTAAAATGACAACAACAAATCGAAATATAACAGGAATTATTTTTAACATTCAAAAATTCAGTGTAAATGACGGTCCAGGCATTCGTACTACCGTTTTTCTAAAGGGATGTCCTCTTCGTTGTAAGTGGTGTGCAAATCCTGAAAGTCAGCTTATACAAACACAAATTCTTTGGGATCAAAAAAAATGTATAAATTGTCATCATTGCATTGAAACCTGTCCAAAAAACGCTATGAAAATAATTGATAAATCCATTAAAATCAACCATAGTCTGTGTAGTGGATGTAAAAAATGTGTATATGAATGTCCAAAAAACGCATTAAGTGCACAAGGCGAACAAAAATCTGTGGAAGAAGTGCTTAAAATTGTTTTACAAGATCAAGCCTTCTATGAAGAAAGTGGTGGTGGTCTAACACTTTCTGGAGGTGAGCTTTTACTTCAACCTGAGTTTTCAAGGGAACTACTCTTAGCCGCTAAAGAAGAAGGAATTCATACATGTTGTGAAACAACCGGTTTTGCGACAGAGGAAACATTTGATCACGTCATGGAATACGTGGATTACATTCTTTTTGATATGAAACACTGGAACCAAGATAAACATATAGAAGGTACAGGTGTTTCTAATAAGTTACCATTACTGAACATGAAACATGCCATCGCCAATGGCAAAACAGTTCTTCCTCGAATCCCTGTTATACCTGGTTTTAATGATTCTTTGGATGACGCAAAAGAATTTTCAAAAACACTTCACAACATTGGTATAAACAAGTGTCAACTTCTACCGTTCCATCAATTTGGAGAAAATAAATATCATCTTTTAAATATAAAATACGATTATGAAAATGTTCCTTCATATCATCCAGAAGATTTAAAAGAATATTTAAATATGTTTAAAGAAAATAACATTAACGCTTTTTTCTAAATTTCACTTTCATTTGAAATCAAAAACACTTATTATATAAACAAAATGATAGGAATCAACGTAAATGAAAAATAGAACAAATAAAATATTAGAATTATTGACATCTGAAAAGAGAATCGAGGTTTCTCAACTTGCTGAATACCTAGGTGTTTCCCAAGTGACTATCCGCAAAGATTTGGATGCATTAGAAGCTAAAGGAATCATCAAGCGTGAACATGGGCATGCTGTGTTATGTAGCACAGATGATATCAACGGTAGAATCGCGTATCATTATGAAGAAAAGAAAAAAATAGCTTTAAAAGCTACTGAACTTGTTCATGAAGGCGATACAATTATGATTGAAAGTGGTAGTTGTTGCGCACTTTTAGCGGATACGTTAACTCAACTTCATAAAGACTTAACCATTATCACAAACAGTGCTTTTATCGCAGAATATATTCGTGGAAAATCAAATTTTCAAATTATTCTTTTAGGCGGAATTTATCAACAAGATTCACAAGTTATGGTAGGTCCAATGGTTCAAGAATGTGTATCCAACTTTTTTGTCGATTATTTTTTCATCGGCACAGATGGATATGATTCTAGAATTGGCTTTTCAAATCGTGATCAAATGCGAGCACAAGCCGTACGTGATATGTCGCATCAAGCCGAACAAATAATCGTGCTAACAGAAAGCGATAAATTTTCTAAACGTGGTGTTGTACCATTAAATTTAAAAGATAAAATAAAAACTGTTATAACGGATCATTCTATTGATTCTTCTTACGTTCAAGAACTAAACAATCAAAACATTCAAGTCATAACGATTTAAAAAGGAGCCATGACGAATAAGTAATTTTTATTACTTATGGAGTTTAGCTCCTTTCTTTTTATCTTATTATTTTTCTGAAATTCTAGTTTTCGAGTGTGATATCTTCTTAAATTATGATCGATACATACAAGTAATATCTTTAGTTTTTATCATAATGATTGTCTTCTTTGATCTGTTCGAAAATTTATTCACTTCAGATACTTTGTTGTGTCATATATCTTTTAGCCTGCTCAGTCGAAAAATTTTCTTTGGCTTCATTTTAATAGAATTCAAGCTTTCATATCCTGCAATACCAGAATATATGGTATATTTAAGCATCTTCCAGTTTTTGAGACATCTCATAAGATAAACACAAAGAGAATTGGAACGATATATGATATACATTACAATTAACCAGCTATTTTTGCACAAACAAAAGAAAGACCGATATTCAGATTTTTTAAGTCTTGAATATTCGGTCCTTTTTTAAACTAAAACGTTTTTATCTGTTATAGCCCCTTTTACTATTAATCATCAATATAAGCTGTAGCCATTGATTCTGACCAAATAAGTGTAGAAGATGTATTCAAACCTTTTACTTTCTTATTACGCAAACAATATGTTTGTACACCATCTGTTGGTAAGTATGCACATAGTTCCGCTTGACGAACATAAGCCTTTAAGTAAGCAGCTGCTGAAGCATCTTTATCAGCTGTATAAGCACCTGCAGCTAAGTATGAATCTAATTCATCATCTTTTAAACGAGCAAGGTTATTTACGCCTTGTGATTGAATAAAGTAATCAACGCTTGTATCTTCAGGGCTTGTAAAAGAGTTTCCTAAATAAGATACATCCCAATCACCAACAGCTGAATCATCACTTACAGTTGCAATAACTGTATTAAATTCCATTGTGTTTGCCTTGAAGTCGACACCAAGTTCTCCCCATTGTTTTTGTAACATAGGAATCATTGTATCCATCGCATCTTTTTCTTTTGTAGCCAAGAACTTAATGCTTAATTTTTGACCATCTTTTTCACGAATACCATCACTACCAACAGTCCATCCTGCATCATCTAAGATTTGTTTTGCCTTTTCTACATCATAATCATAATAAGTAGCCCCATCAACTTTTTCTTCACCACGAACATATGCACCATTTCCGCCAGATACTGGGTTACCAAACAAACCTGGTACATATGCTAATTTAGCATCTTTATCATCTAATTTATAATAGCTTGCGATATAGGCTTCACGATCAAATCCATAAGCCAAAGCTTGACGTACTGCTTGATCTTGGCATGCCCCTGCTGCTGTATTCATAAACAAGAAGTCTTCACGATCACTTGGATACGAATCCATAGTCAAACCTTTATCTTTGTCTTTGGCTACTGTGTTGATTTTATTCGCTTCCACTACATCTGGAATATAATCGATTGTTCCATTTTCCAATTCTTTGATTTCAGTCGAAGTCTCCGTTTTCTTGATCATAATCTTAGAAATTTGGTATTCTCCATCCTCAGCTTCAAAATTTTCATTTCGATCTAATGAAGCTCCCTCTGTTTTAGAGAATGATTTTAATTTATAAGGACCCGTACCAACAGGATTACTATTGTTCTTTTCAACATTTGAAGTTTTTCCCTTCTTATACTTCAATGTTTTTGCACTACAAATTTTTTGTATTCCCAAAGTCGATTCTGCATCAATTTTTGGCTTTGCCATATGGAATACTACTGTATAATCATCGGGTGTTTCAATACCTGAGACATCTTTGGCATCTCCATCATGATATTCGCTATATCCATTTAAGAAATCAACATTACTTGAAAAACGTCCTGTATAACTTGGGTCAGCCATAACGCTAAACGTTGCCTTTACATCTTTTGAAGTAAATTTAGATCCATCACTGAATTTAACACCTTTCTTCAATTTAAATGTCATTGTTGTACCATCATCACTAATAGTAGGTAAATCCTCTGCCAATTCGGGAACTAAATTGGCATCCTTATCATATGCCAACAATCCTTGATATACCAAGTTAACTACATTGTGATCGTTAACGGTCTGATAATACATAGGAGAAAAATCTCCATTCATTTCTGTAAACAATCCAACTGTTAATGTTTGTTCTTTACCAGAACCCGATCCACCTGCAGAACATCCTGCAAGTACAAATGCCATACCTAAGGCACATACACTTCTCTTATTCATAACTCTTCCTCTTCTCTTTCATGTAAACCATTATAACGCTTTCTGAAACATATTCAATTGTTTTTTACATTTAATTTCTGTAACAACATTATTTGCTTTATATAAAAGAAAAAAGCCTATCTTTTATGATAAGCTTCATATAATTCATTCTTTTTACAAGCCATTTCTTTGGCAACTAAACCAATCGCTTCTTTTGTACGCATTCCAGATTCAATATATTCATCCACTTTCGTAATGGCTGTATACATATCAAATACAACTTCATCTTGTTTAAATCCATCCATGACAATAACCATTTCACCTTTACAAGTAGCCGCTACTTCTAACACTTCTTCAATGGTACCACGAATATATTCTTCATGCACTTTTGTAAGTTCTCTAGCTAAACACATTTGACGATTTCCCAATACTTCCAACATATCTTGTAAAGTATCCTCAATACGATGAGGTGCTTCATAGAAAATAGTTGTATAAGGAATTGTTTTGATTTCTTCTAGCTGTTTCTTTCTTTTTGAACTCTTATTGTCTAAAAAGCCATAGAACAAATAGTGATAACAACTCAATCCACTCGCAACCAATGCATTCATAGCTGCGTTGGCACCTGAAACAGAAACCACATTAAATCCATGCGAAATGGTTTCTTGAACTAATTTCTGTCCTGGATCTGAAACCAAAGGGTAGCCTGCATCGGAAACTACCGCAACATTTTCGCCATTTTCTAATCGTTCAATGATTTTAGGAATACTGACCTGTTGATTATGTTCATGATGCGACATCAATATTGTATCAATTCCATATGCCATTAAAAGTTTTTTTGTGTTACGCGTATCCTCAGCTGCAATGACACTCACTTCTTTTAAAATATCCAAAGCTCTAGGTGTCATTTCCTGTAAGTTTCCAATAGGTGTAGGAACCAAATACAATGTGGAAACATCCGTTTCAAAACTCTTCTGTCTAATCATTATTTAATTCCTTGTCTGGCCACAATTCTTTGAAATCTACAAACAAGACTTCTTCTTTGTTCTCTAACTTAGCCTGTTTTTGAAGAACGTTCATACTTGAAATACGATACTTCTTGTCTTTATATGTCACAGTTGAATTGATTTTTGGCAAATCCTTACGCATTCTTGTATATTCTTCATTTTCAAAACGTAAACAACACATTAGTTTTCCACACTGTCCACTCAACTTTTGAATATTCAATGCCAACAACTGGTTTTTAGCCATATTGATTGATACTGTATCAAAATCTGACATGAATCTTGAGCAGCAGCATTCCATACCGCAGTTTCCAATTCCACCGACAATTTTAGCTTTGTTTCTTGGACCCACTTGTCTTAATTCTATACGACAATGTAAGTGTTGTGCTAAATCTTTCAATAGTTGTCTAAAATCTACACGATCATCAGATACATATGTAAAAATAACTTTTGTACGATCCAATGTATATTCAGAACTAATCAAATGCATATCCAACTTCAAATTTGCGACACACTCGTGACAAATCTTCATAGCTTCTTTAGCTCTTTCTACATTTTCTTCTTTACACTTAATATCTTCTGTTGTTGCCTTACGCAATACCGGTTTAATATCTCCTTTTACTTTGGAAGCATCAAAATCAACGGTAGGGACACAAACCTTTCCCAATTCTTGTCCACGTACTGTTTCTACAACAACGATATCATTTGTATAGTATTTTACATTTGACCCGAAAGTGTAGGCTTTTTTTGATTCTTCAAACTGAATATAAACAATATATTTATATGTTACTTTTCCTTCTGTATTCACTAAATCACAGCCTTCCTAATATCATAATAAAGCTTATCCATAAATAAACCTAAATCGACTGGTCGATATAACATATCCATATTCTCAACCAAAATCGAATATAGTTTTACTTTTTTTTCTAAAGGTAAATTTACCCTATCATTTTTTACATAGAATAAAATCCATTGAATCCACAATTGTATCCAATCCTTATTCATGCGTTCAGACTTATTCACAAATACACCTGTCTGCATCTTTTCAATTTGTGCAAAAGAAGATGCATGTTCAATATATTCAAGTGCAACTTGTTTTAACTCTTCAAAATCAGGCAAAGACAACAATTCAATAGCCTTATCATACGTATATCCAGATTCGGCCAACATCTTCGCGTTTTCTTCACTTGTATTTTCAAGCAACAAGTGTTCACAGCTTTCCGGTTTAAAATGAATAGCCTGACACCTAGATTGAATAGTAGGTAATACATTGGATTTTTCATCCGCAATTAATATACCATAAATCCCTTCACTTGGCTCCTCTAAAAACTTCAACAAGCTATTTGAAGCATCTGGCGTAGCCTTATCATAATGATCTAGAATATAGATTCTGGCATTTTGTTTTCCTGCACTCGTTGATTCAAAAAACGCCTGTAAATCCACTATATCTTTCTTTTTAATACGATCATTCGATACAATCATGTAATCTAAAGATTCTTCATTCTCTATGCGTTTACAACTTTCACATTCTTGACACGCAAAACCATCAAAATCTGTATGTTCGCACACAATACTTTGTGCAAATAAGATGGCTGTTTCTAATTTACTTGAACCTTTTGGTCCGTGAAATAAATAGGCATTCGCAACTCTTTTGTTTTTTAGAGCATTTGACAATGTCTGATAAACGATTGGCTGTGCTTTTTTTAGATACTCTTTATTCATATTCTTTGATTACCTTTAAGACACATTCCATGGCACTTTTTAAAACCTCTTCCTTACAAGGCTCGGCATCAATCACTTCAATACGCTCTGGATACATGGATACTAATGTTTCATAACCTTGACGCACAGCTTTATGAAATGAACTTTCTTCTTGGTCCAAACGATTCAAGTCGCCACGAAGATTCATACGTTTTTTACCCGTTTCTACACTAACGGATAAAAATAGAGTCTTTTCAGGCATACATCCATCAATCGCAAACTGATTGATATCCCATACTTCTTTTAAACCTATGCCTCGTGCAATTCCTTGGTATGCCAAACTTGAATCAATGAAGCGATCACACAATACAATCTTCTTATTTTCCAATGCTGGAAGAACAACTTCTTTTAAATGTTGTCTACGACTTGCCGCATATAATAATGCTTCTGTACGATCATCCATTTCTGTATTGTTTACATCTAATAATATATTACGAATGGATTCTGCAATCTTGCTTCCGCCTGGCTCACGAGTATAAATGCAGTCGTATCCCATTTTAATCAATTCTTCTTGTACCGCTTTACATACGGTTGTTTTTCCTGATCCATCATTTCCTTCAAATGTTATAAATACACCTTGTTTCATATTTTTCCTCACCATATATATTCAATAATTATTATTTTCTAATATCTATTCCTCATTTAAACATAGCGTTCTTCGGTTTTCAAGTGGTTATTAACATCATATTTTACGGTTTTCAAATATAATTAGGCATCAAAAAATACAGTTTTCAAAAAAATACCCATAAGCATTCAACTTATGGGTATTCCTTAATTATAATGTTTTTCCCGTCAACATTGTGTAAGCTTGAAGATATTTTTCAATTGTCTTATCCACAATCTCTTGAGGAAGTGTCCAGTCATTACCTGGATTTGCCTTTAGCCAGTCACGCGCAAATTGTTTGTCAAATGATGGTTGCGAATGACCCGCTTCATATCCGTCTGCAGGCCAGAAACGAGAACTATCAGGAGTTAACATTTCATCGCCAATAACGATATTACCATTTTCGTCTAAACCAAATTCAAATTTTGTATCCGCAATAATAATTCCTTTGCTTAAAGCATACTCAGCACATTTTTTATATAAAGCGATTGTGCAATCTTTGATCTTAGTTGCATATTCTTCACCATGTCCTGGGAAGTATTTTTCTAAGTGCGCAATACTTTGTTCAAAAGAAATGTTTTCATCGTGATCACCAATTTCAGCCTTTGTACTAGGTGTATAAATTGGTTCTGGAAGTTGTTGTGATTCTTGTAATCCTTCTGGAAGTTCAATACCACAAACCTTTCCTGTTTCTTGGTAGCTAGCCCATCCACTACCTGTGATGTAACCACGAACAATACATTCGATTGGAAGCATGTTCAATTTACGGCATAACATTGATTTTCCTTCAAATTTTTCTTGTTGGAAATATTCCGGCATATCCTTTGTATCCACACTAATCATGTGGTTTGGTAAGATATCACTTGTGTAGTCAAACCAGAATTTTGACATCTGTGTTAAAACAGTTCCTTTTTTTGTAACCTCATTGTTTAGAATTACATCAAAACAACTGATACGATCTGTCGCAACCATAATAAGGTTGTCCCCATTGTCATAAATTTCACGTACTTTTCCTTCTTTAATTGGTTTTAATTCCTGCATCTCGAATCTCCTTTTCTGCGTACAAGACAAAGATACAACTAAAACAAATTTAACACAATATGAAAATAAGGAAATCCTAAGATTTCCTTACAAATTTTTAACATTTAATGCACGAATCGCATTTAATACGGCAATAATCATAACGCCAACGTCCGCAAAAATCGCAACCCACATATTCGCAATACCAATGGCACCTAAAATCAAACAAACGAGTTTAATACCAATCGCAAAATAAATATTCTCATATACAATATGAATACACTTCTTTGCGATCTTAATGGCTTTAGAAATCTTTAATGGATCATCATCCATCAAAACAATATCTGCCGCCTCAATAGCTGCATCACTGCCTAAAGCACCCATCGCAATACCAATATCAGCTCTTGACAATACAGGAGCATCATTGATTCCATCTCCGACAAAGGCAAGATTTTCTTTCGATTGTTTTAAAGATAATAATTCTTCAACTTTATTCACCTTATCTTGAGGCAACAGCTCTGAATACACTTTATCAATATGTAATTCAGAAGCCACTTTATCTGCCACACTTTTTACATCCCCAGTCAACATGACTGTTTGTTTAATGCCAGCCTTCTTTAATGCTTCAATAGCCTCTTTGGCATGTGGCTTCAACATATCCGAAATCACAATGTGACCTGCATATTTGCCATCAATAGCCATATGTACAATGGTTCCTACAGAATGACATTCTTGATAAGGAATATTATACATCTTCATTAATTTATCATTACCTGCAAGTACTTGCACTCCATCCATTACAGCTTTAACACCATGACCACTTATTTCTTCTACATTTTCAATACGAGATTTATCAATGGTATTTCCATACGCCTTTAATAAACTTTTAGAAATAGGATGCGTCGAATAACTTTCAGCCATTGCCGCATACTCTAATAATTTCTCTTCTGGAATAGTCGCATGATGAATCCCTGCCACCTCAAATACACCTTGTGTCATTGTACCTGTTTTATCAAATACAACATATTTACAGGATGCCAAAGCCTCTAAATAGTTAGATCCTTTAACCAAAACGCCCTGATTGCTGGCGCCACCAATTCCGGCAAAGAAACTCAAAGGAATACTGATCACCAATGCACATGGACAAGAAATAACTAAGAATGTTAAGGCACGATATAGCCATGTGCCAAAGTCAGCAGGATTTGACATAATCAAATTGAATACTGGTGGAAGTAAAAACAATGCCAAAGCACTATAACATACGGCTGGCGTATAAATTCTCGCAAAACGGGAAATAAACGCTTCTGAACGAGATTTCTTACTTGACGCATTTTCAACCAAATCCAAAATTTTTGATACAGTAGATTCCCCAAATTCTTTTGTTGTCTTAATTTTTAATAAGCCAGTCATATTGATGCAGCCACTGATTACTTCATCATTTTCACTCACTTCTCTAGGCAAGCTTTCCCCTGTTAAAGCCGCTGTATTTAGAGTAGAACTTCCTTCAACCACAATTCCATCAATAGCCACTTTTTCACCAGGTTTAACCACAATAATTGTACCAATCTCAACTTCATCCGGATCTACTTGTTCAAGATTTCCATCCTCATCTTCAACATTGGCATAATCCGGACGAATATCCATTAATTCCGTAATGTTTTTGCGACTCTTACCTACCGCATAACTCTGGAACCATTCCCCAATCTGATAGAACAACATAACAGCTGTTGCTTCATCAAAAGATTTCAAACCAATAGCACCTACTGTTGCGACAGCCATCAAAAAATTCTCATCAAATACCTGACGATTTCTAATTCCTTTAAAAGCCTTAAGAAGAATATCATAACCAATTTCTAGATAGGCCACTAGAAACAAAGGAATTTCAATATATTCGGGTAGTTTTGCGACCTTAATTATAATAAAAAGAATACTCGCAACAATAATTCGCTTTAACATCTTTTTCTGTTTCTTGTTCATACTTATCTCTACCTCTCCAAAAACATTAATTGTTCAATCATTCAACTATAATAATTGAAAAATAGAGATGCTTTCGCATCTTACTTTTCATTAAAAGAAAATTTCGCAATCATCTTCTACTTTTTTACAATTTTCTAAAACACGAGCCATGACTTCTTTAGGTTGAACTCCATCTTCAAATTCAACATTCATCTTTAACATCATGAAGTTTACAACCGCATTCTTTACGCCTTCTGTATTATTAGCAGCTACTTCCATTTTGTTTGCACAGTTTGCGCAATCTACATCAATCTTATAACTCTTTTTCATATTATTTTCCTCCACATTTGAATAGTTGAACATATATTCAACTTTTTTACACTTTCATTATATAGGATTCATACATGATGTCAATAACTTTTTGACAATTGTTCAATCATTCAACTATAATAAAGAAAAAAGGAGAACATATGATTGGTACACATTGTGACTGCAAGCCTAAAAATACAGAATTAGTACAAGAAGTAAAAGAAAACATGCCGGCCTTTGATGAAATTATGAACCTATCAGATTTCTTTAAAGTCATGGGCGATAGTACACGCCTTCAGCTTTTATTATCCCTTCAACAAAGCGAAATGTGCGTATCGGATTTAGCCAACGTACTCGATATGACAAAATCTGCCGTATCACATCAATTAAAAGCACTACGCCTTTCTAAACTCATCAAATCTAGAAAAGAAGGAAAGACAGTCTACTATTCATTAGATGATGAACATATTGAAACCATTCTAGGCATGGCTTTTGATCATACAAAGGAACATTAAGAGGAAGATCGATTCTTCCTTTTTTTTATGCCCTTTTTTCTAAAATTCAAACACAAAACAAAGTCGATTATGTAATTGAGACATATGTATCATATATGCGAAATATACAAAAATTTGTCATATAAAACAGATAACGTTTACATTGATAAAAAGACTTGAATTTCAAAATCATGAGAACTAAAATACGAGCTTATAGAAAAACGAATTTTGTCTTAATTCGTAAATTCACGGATTATCTCCATCGTTTTTTTATTGTTTTGAAAGGAGGAGCTATGGAAGAGTTCACAAAAGAACTACTCGACCAGTTAAACGTTGACACCGCGTTTACTATCGGTCCCTTTGCGATTAGTGAATCTGTTGTCATCACATGGGTTGTCATGGCTATACTTGTTTTACTTTCTGCTTGGTTAACACGAGGACTCAAAGTTCATAATCCAGGCAAGAAACAAATTGTAGCGGAAAGTATTGTCATATGGCTAGATAAATTCACAATCTCCATGCTTGGTGAAAATGCCAAAGAATACAGTACCTACATTTCAACCATCCTATTATATATAGGTCTTGCGAATATCATTGGTATCTTTGGTATGAAACCCCCAACCAAAGATATGAATGTCACTATCGCACTAGCACTTATGAGCATTGTATTGATTGAAATCAGTGGAATACGAGCTAAAGGCATGAAAGGCTGGATCAAAAGCTTTACTCAACCCGTCGCCGTTGTTACACCCATCAATATTCTTGAAGTGTTTACACGTCCTTTATCACTGTGTATGCGTCTATTTGGTAATGTCATTGGTGCCTTCGTCATTATGGAAATGATCAAAATGGTCGTTCCTGTCTTTATACCTACTGTATTTAGCTTGTACTTTGATTTCTTTGATGGATTCATTCAAGCTTATGTATTCGTCTTTTTAACATCACTATTTATCGCAGAAGCGACAGAAACAGAATAAAATTAGGAGGAAATAAAAATGAGTTTAACAGCAATCGGAGTTGGAATGGCAGCACTTGCCGTTATTGGTGGAGGATTAGGTATTGGTTTTGCGACAAGCAGTGCCGTAAAAGCCATCGCCCAGCAGCCAGAAGCTCACGGAAAAATTCGTAGTACCTTATTAATTGGTGCAGCTTTAGCTGAAGCAACAGCCATCTATGGATTTGTATTAGGTATTCTAATCATCTTAATGGTGAAATAGGTGGGATAATCTATGTTAAGAATTGATTCCAATATTCTTTGGACAATCATCAATCTACTTATTTTATATGCACTGATGAAACATTTTCTATTTCAACCAGTACATGACATTCTTGAAAAAAGAAAACAAGAAATAGAATCTGATTTTGCCTTGGCAAATCAAAAGAAACAAGAAGCTCTTGAATCAAAAAATAAAGCAGATCAACAGCTTGCAAATATGCAAACAATTTGTGATGGCATGCTAGCGGATGCAAAAGAAAAAGCCAGCCTTGAATATGAACAAATTATTGCGGATGCAAATAAAAAATCCGATGAAATGATTGAACAAGCTCGCACCAAAACGATTGAAGCTGCCAATGAGGAAAAGGCAAAAGCTAAATCTGAAATCGCAGATTTGATTAATAAAGCGGCTGATAAAATCACAAATACAAAGAGCGATGAAAAACTATATGATGATTTTTTAAAGGAAATGAAATAAATGAACAACGAAAATTTAAACGCAACCTTACGCTGTGTAACAAGGCCTAATGCAGCGCAAGAAGAAAAAATAAAGACATTCCTTAAAAATAAATACCAGGCCGAAAATATTACACTAACCATCTCTATTGATCCAAGTGTACGTGGAGGCTTTATTCTAAGCGCAAACAACGATGAATACGATTGGTCTACGCGTTCTCGCCAACAACAGCTTCAAGAACAAATTCAGGCGGCTCGAGATAAAGCTATTCAAATGAAAAAAGATGGAACACTTATGTCCATTTTAAAAGAGGCTATCGAACAATTTGAAGCCACTTCCCAAGAAAATGAAGTTGGCTATGTCGAAACAATTGGAGATGGTATCGCAACCATTTCGGGACTAGATCATGCGATGTATGGAGAAGTTGTTGTTTTTGAGAATGGTACAAAAGGAATGGTACTCGATATCACAACCGAAAACATCGGTGTTATTCTATTTGATACAGAAGGTACTATTGGTCAAGGTACAAAGGTTTCTCGAACAAAAAAACAAGCAGGTATGCCAGTCAGCTCTAATTTTCTAGGACGTGTCGTGGATCCACTTGGAAATCCAATTGATGGACTTGGTCCTATTGAAGCCGCTGAAATGCGTCCTATCGAAGAACCCGCCCCAAGCATTATTGACCGTAAACCTGTCACAACTCCTATGGAAACCGGTATTCTATCCATCGATTCTATGTTTCCTATTGGAAGAGGACAGCGTGAATTAATCATTGGGGATCGTCAAACGGGTAAAACTTCAATCGCATTGGATACTATACTAAATCAAAAAGGAAAAGACTGTATTTGTATTTATGTCTCTATTGCCCAAAAGGCAAGTACTGTTGCTAACCTAGTCAATACATTAAAGAAAAATGATGCGATGGACTATACAGTAATTGTAAACTCTACGGCTGCCGATTCAGCCAGCCTACAATATATTGCCCCTTATTCTGCAACTTCTCTAGCTGAATACTTTATGCATCAAGGCAAAGACGTACTTATTGTTTACGATGATTTAAGCAAGCATGCCGTTGCCTATCGTACGATCTCCTTATTACTAGGAAGATCTCCAGGACGTGAAGCCTATCCAGGTGATGTATTCTATTTACATTCTAGACTACTAGAACGTTCTTCTAGATTAAATTCAGGAGGATCCATCACAGCTCTTCCAATCATCGAAACTCAAGATGGAGATGTAAGTGCCTATATTCCAACCAACGTTATTTCAATTACCGATGGTCAAATCTTCTTGGAAAGTGATTTATTCTTTGAAGGACAAAGACCTGCTGTTAATGTTGGATTATCTGTTAGCCGTGTCGGTGGTGCCGCTCAAACTAAAGCCATGAAAAAAGCATCTGGATCTTTACGTATCAATTTAGCTCAATACCGTGAAATGAAGGAGTTTACACAATTTGCCTCCGATTTAGATGATGCGACAAAACGACAACTTCAACACGGACAAGTACTTATGGAGCTTTTGAAACAACCTTTAAACCACCCTATGTCACATGCAGACATGGTTATTATTCTAGTAGTTGCAGACGCAGGAATTCTAGATGATTTGAATTCAAAACAAGTCAAAAAAGAAGAAACAAAATTATTAGATTGGTTTAATGAAAATCACAGTGAAATCAGTCGTGAGATCAATACAACTAAAAAACTGGATGACAATTTAAAAACAAGAATCATTACACTAGCTAAACAATATAGAGGACAAGAATAATGTCACAAATCCGAGAAATCAAAGATCGAATGAATGGTATTCAATCGACTATGAAGATCACAAAAGCCATGTATATGATTTCTTCAACCAAAATGAATACGGCCAAACAAAAAGCCGCAAATACCGATCCTTATTTTTACTCATTACGAAAGCAGATTTTGACGATCCTTCAAAATCTTCCTGATCACTTTGAACACCCTTACTTAGATAGTCGAGAATATATTGATGAAAAACATCAAAATAAGGCCATCATATGTGTTACTGGAGATAAGGGATTGGCCGGTGCCTACAACCTTAATGTTTTAAAGCTCACTGAACAAATCATTAAGGCTCACCCAAACTATAAGCTCTATATGATTGGAGAAGTTGGAAGACAATACTTTTTAAGACGACACATTCCGGTTGAAGAAAGTTTTCTATATACAGCGCAAAATCCAACTTTGAGTCGTGCAAGATCCATTTCGAGTAAAATGCTTGAACTGTATGCTGAAAAAACAATCGATGAAGTATTAATTATCTATACACGTATGGATCAACACAATCAATTTACGGTCGATGTTGAACAGTTACTTCCTTTGTATCGTTTAAATCAGGAAGTTGAAGTTGGTGGACAAACCATTCACTCCATTCAGTTGGAGCCAAGCCCTGCTGAATTATTAAACATTGTCATCCCTGATTATTTATCTGGATTTATTTATAGTGCCCTTGTTGAATCTTATGCATCCGAAAACTTTGCGCGTATGCAGGCAATGGATTCAGCAAATAAAAACGGTGAAGAATTATTAAACAGTTTATCTTTACAATACAATCGTCAAAGACAAGCAAAAATCACACAAGAAATAACAGAGGTTGCAGCTGGTGCCAAAGCTAGAAGGCAACAGCTACAAAAGAAGAAAAGGAGTCAATCCACATGCAAATAGGAAAAATCACACAAGTTATGGGCCCTGTTGTAGACGTACATTTTGATGAAACGCCACTTCCATATATTCAAACCGCTTTGCAGGTTGATAACCACGGCAAAAAAGTTGTAATGGAAGTTATGCAGCACATTGGAACCGATACAGTTCGTTGTATCATGTTATCGCCTAGTGAAGGCTTACAAAAAGATATGCCTGTCTTATCTACAGGAATGGGCATTGAAATTCCAGTTGGAACACAAAATTTAGGTCGTTTGTTTAATGTTTTGGGAGATACAATCGATGGAAAAGAAGCGATTGATACAGATACATATTGGCCTATTCACAGAAAACCACCAAAATTTGAAGATCAATCTCCTGTCACAGAAGTTCTTGAAACAGGAATCAAAGTTATTGACTTATTAGCACCATATGCCAAAGGTGGAAAGATTGGATTGTTTGGGGGTGCCGGCGTTGGAAAAACCGTACTGATCCAAGAATTGATTCGAAATATTGCCAGTGAGCATGGAGGCTATTCCATCTTTACAGGTGTTGGAGAAAGAAGTCGTGAAGGAAACGACTTATATACTGAAATGAGTGAATCCGGTGTAATCAAGAACACTGCACTTGTCTTTGGACAAATGAATGAAAGTCCAGGAGCCAGAATGCGTGTTGCCGAAACCGGACTGACTATGGCCGAATATTTCCGTGATGTTGAACATAAAGATGTATTATTATTTATCGACAACATCTTCCGTTTTGTACAAGCTGGATCAGAAGTTTCTTCTTTACTTGGACGTATGCCATCCGCCGTTGGTTACCAACCTACTTTAGCGAATGAAATGGGACAACTTCAAGAACGTATTTCTTCCACAAAAAACGGATCCGTTACTAGTGTACAAGCTGTATACGTTCCTGCAGATGATTTAACTGACCCTGCTCCCGCAACAACATTCGAACATTTGGATGCGACAACCGTCTTATCTCGTAAAGTTGTTGAACAAGGTATTTATCCAGCTGTAGATCCACTTGAATCAAGTTCAAGAATTCTTCAACCCGATATTGTAGGTGAAGAACACTATGAAACAGCTCAACGTGTTTTACAATACCTTCAAAAATATAAAGAACTACAAGATATTATTGCCATTCTAGGAATGGATGAACTAAGTGATGAAGATAAAACCGTTGTAGCTAGAGCTCGTCGTTTACGTAACTTTATGGCTCAACCATTCCACGTAGCTGAACAATTTACTTCAATTCCAGGAAAATATGTTCCTCTACAAGATACAATCAAAGGCTTTAAAGCAATCTTAGATGGAGAAATGGACGAATATCCTGAAAGTGCTTTTTTCAATGTAGGAACCATTGAAGAAGTCAAAGAAAAAGCGAAAGAAGTATAATCATGGAACTTTTTGATTTAAAAATCATGGCCAGTGATCACGTGTTTTATAATGGTAAAGCACAAGTATTAACGATACACACACCCAATGGAAGTAAACAATTTCTTGCACATCATGCCAAGACAATCTACGCAATTACGCCTGGGCTTTTAAAAATCCGAAAAGAAGATAATTCTGAAATTGAAGTCGTTAGTGGCTATGGATCCATGATCTTTTCAAACAACCAAGCTGAAGTCTTAGTTGATACATGTGAAACACAAGAAGAACTAGATGCAAGAAGAGCCAAAGAATCTTTAGAACGTGCTAAAGAAAGAATGAGACAGAAACAATCCATTCGTGAATATTATATGTCACAAGCCAGTATGGCAAGAGCCTTAGCTCGTTTACAATTTAAAGATAAACACATTAATTAATAAACACATAAAAAAGCCTATACCTTTCATGAAGATATAGGCTTTTTTACTTTATATAAAGATCTTTTACATTTTTTCTGGTCTCAATTTAGTAAAATCATACACTTTTTCCGACCTCACCCATGAATTACAGAAATATATAAACTAAATATTCAATCAAATAAAGAGATTTCTAGCTTAAAAGCTCTTTTTACATACAACATTTTATTTTTAAATTATACTTTATTTAAAGTAAATATTATAAACAACTGTCGAATAAATTCGAATTATTCATTGGCTTTTAAGCTTGAAACCATATCAATTGTTTTAATTTTTCTTGCCAACAACTTATTCATTACATACGAAACTAAAATGGTTCCTATGATTGCGTACACATAAGAAATCCATTCTACAACGGCTGGAAAATCATATGTCTCATTTAAAGCATTTGTATAAATATACGACAACATATAATAGCCTAGTGGCAAACCAATCACCATTCCCACCAACATGATCCATGTGTTTTGTTTGATAAAGATTTCTTTGATTTGTTTATCCTTAAAGCCTAATACCTTTAATGTCGCAAATTGATATTGTTTTTCAGTAAAAGATAACACACCCAAGTTATATAAGATGACACAGCCTAATAAGACCGCAAATACAATTAATAAGACCATCATCGACTTCATCGCTTCAAGCATACTCTCTACACCTTCTTGAATCGATTCAATACTGCTAATTTTAGAAACACCATCTATTTTTTTTGGTTTTTTATTTGTATAGATCGAATCTGGACGATATGTATATCCTAACTTTTCAAAATATTTCTTTGACATTGTGAATTGCTGCGTTTGCGGATCACGATTCAAGCCAATAACCTTACTTGTATGCCAAGAAGAATCTCCAGTCAAATGCCAAGTAACTTTGTCCCCTACTTGAATCCCATACTTTTCAGCTAGTTTTTCTGTTAAATAGATTCCATTTGATTGAACAGACATAACCTTCTCATTATGATCTGTGATATTTAATTTATCTTTTCCATCCAATACAAGCATCGATCTTGTTTCATTTTTCCCCTTATTTTTAAATTCAATCGCAACACTTTTACTTGTAGCATCTCCATACAAGTGAGTTAAATGATCATATTGTTCTTTTGTATAATCACTATTTAAACTAATTTTATATTGATATGTATTGATTATTTTATATTCCCAATCCATATAAGATTCAATCGTATCCCACAAACCAAACGAACATACAAGTAACATTGTACATCCAATAATTCCAACACATGCTGCAATACTTCTTCCTTTATTGCGGACTATATCTCGAATATTCCATCTTGTCGATAATTTACATTTATTAAATTTTACAGACCAATCCAAACTATTCGTTTTTACTTTTGGCACTTCTAGACGCAAAGCCTCACTTGCCGTTTCCTTTAGAATCTTTCTAGAAGAAAGATATGTGACTAAAGAAATCAAAGCTACAACCAAAACTGCTGTTTGAATCACAATCGGCAACAAAGCCGTATGTATATTTGGCATTTCAAAATAACTAGCTTCCATATCAATAAAGAATTGACCAATTGTAAAGTATCCAACCAGAACACCTAATACAGCCGCAATCAAGCTAATCATAAAGCCAAATCCAATATAATGGATATAGATTTTTCGATTTTTAAATCCAAGTGCTTTTAAAGTACCAATCTGCACTCTTTGTTGGCGAACAAAACGATTCATTGTACTCATTACACTTAAAATCGCAATCATTAAAAACAATCCCGTAAATACAGGTGCATAAGTTTGACCTTCTTCTACTTCCGCTTGGTAACCTGCATATGAAAAAGAATTGTCACGATCTGTTACAGATAAAAAATTAAAATCCTTTTGAATCTCTTTTTTTACTGATGACACATTATTTTTCTTATCTACATCCACATAAGCCTTATTATATGTAACATCCACATGCATTGCGTCTTGAAAAGTATCAGCCGACATATATATAAAGCCATAGTTTTGATGTGTAGGAAAAATTTCTGTTGAATCCTTCACAAAATATACATGATCCGGTGTGTTTACTAACCCCTCAACTTTTAGCTTCAAAGTCTGTCCAGAAACATCCAACTTTAAAGTGTCTCCCACATGAATATTTAAATATTCTGCCAAATAACTATCAAACCACAACCCTTTTTTATTCGATGCATATTTTTCCCCTTTGATAACATACATTTTAGAAATGGTATTCTCTTCCAAAACATTTGTTTCTAAAGTTACATCTTTATACCCCTTTAATTTCGCATTCAAAACTAATGCTCGATTTACATCGCTTATATGATCCATAGACTTTAATTTCTCTAAATCCGAATCTGCAACATTTGTATTTGTGATCCATAAATCCTGCAAATTATATTCTTTATAATACTCTTTAGCACTTTCGTCCATGCCGTCCATATATCCATGAATACCACTAAATGCGAGCATTCCAATAAACACCATCAGAAAAATTGTAAAGAATTGACCCTTATAATGCCAAAGATCACGTAACAGTTTCTTCTTCAACATTACCAATTCACCTCATTTATATTTTTAGGTTGTGCATTCACAACATTCTCAATAATTTTTCCATTCTTTAGACGAATCACACGATCTGCCACATCCGCAATCAACGCATTATGCGTTACAATCACAACTGTATTTTCTCCTGTACATTCGCGCAATAACTTTAAAATCTCTACTCCCGTATTTGAATCTAAAGCCCCAGTAGGTTCATCGCAAAGAAGAAGTTTTGGATTTTTCGCAATGGCACGCGCAATCGATACACGCTGTTGTTCCCCTCCACTTAATTGATTCGGAAATTTGTTCTCTTGTCCACCTAAACCAACTTTATTCAATATTTCAATGGAATCCTTTGCGTTTTTTACTACATCACGAATCAAATCTACATTTTCCTTCACTGTAAGTGTCGGCAAAATATTATAAAACTGAAAAATAAACCCAATATTTTTAGCACGATAATCCGTAAGTTCTTTTTCACTATAATTACTAATATCTAAACCATCCATATATACTTTTCCATCTGTCACATGATCCATGCCACCCATAATATTCAATAAAGTTGATTTACCAGCGCCACTCGGACCTAAAATAACGACCATTTCATGTTGATCAATTGAAAAAGAAACATCATTTAGTGCATAAAATGCCTTTTCTCCTACTTCATACTTTTTTGATACCCCATTAAATTCAATACATTTCTTCATAATCGTTCTCCCGTTAGTTATATCTAACTTTATGGTTAGTATACTCTAACTTAAGGCGTTCCTCAAGAATAAATTACGCCAATAGCGATTAATAAGTTGTTTAATCTTTTCTTTCATGCTTAGATAAGGATACAAAAAAGAACATACAAATATGTAAGTTCTGGAGAATTTTGTAGTAAAAACTACCTACAAACTTTGTGAGAGTTGGCGTAGGTAGTTTTTATGTTGTTTATTGATTCATACAATAAGAAGCTAAATCACAGTGCCAATGTGAAATAGACATTAAATATACACATACAACATTATATTTTTCATATTCGCTTTATATAAAGCATAAATCTATATTTGCTGTTGAAGAAAAAAAGAACAAGATTTCTCTTGTCCTTAATTTAATTGATATCTACATTCTTGATTATTGACTAAATTCTTTAGACTTTCCAATGAACAATGCACCATATCATAAGACACTTGATCTGTATAAAAGGTTGCATGTGGTGTCACAATGACATTTGGATAAGCCTTTAATATCAATAAGTCTCGATTCTTAATAACATTATAATTATGGTCAATGTGGATAACTTCCTGTTCATTTTCAAAAGAATCAATGCCTGCTCCACCAATAATGACATTTTCAATCCCTTCAATCAACGCATTTGTATCAATAATTTCACCACGTGATGTATTGATCATTAATACGCCCTTTTTTATCTGTTTATTTACAACCTCTTTCTTATGATATACTTCTAGTATGTGTACAAGCTTTCGATATACACCTAAAGTAGCCAAAGCCTTTGGTTTAGAAGAAAAAGACATTCATCCAAGTGACAAATGTCTTGTACTTACTCGAAACCAAAAGAAAATGGTGCCATTTGGGTATAAAACCAACAATTTAATTTTAAATGCTAGACAAGAAACACTTCTTGAAAAGCCTTTATTTAAAGATTCCATGCATTGTATTGTGCCTGCAGGAAGTTTCTACGAGTGGGATTTAGGTAAAAATAAAGTGGAATTTTATTGCGATCACATTCTCTATTTTGCAGGAATTCTTATTGATGATCACCTTGTCATTGTTACCACGGATGCCAATACATATGTAAAACCTGTGCATTCTAGAATGCCAGTGATACTTGAAAAAGAAGATATTGATCCTTGGTTAAAGGATATTTCTAAAACTAAGGAAATCTTGTCGAAGCCAGGCATTGCACTTCAAAGAAAGCAGCTACAAGAACCACTTTTCTAAAGGAGATAGTATGAATATTACAGAGTTTCAAAAATCTAGATTCGGACTTTTTATTCATTGGGGAATCTATTCCATTCCAGCACGAGGTGAATGGGTCAGAAGCAACGAAGAAATGAAAGAAGAAGATTATATTCCTTTTGCGAATGAATTTGATCCCGATTTGTTTGATTCACACCAATGGGCTAAACTTGCCAAAAAAGCCGGCATGAAATATGCCGTAATGACTGCCAAACATCATGATGGATATTGTATGTTTGATACCAAAACTACAGATTGGAAGGCAAATAGAGATTATGTAAGAGAATTTCTAGATGCGTTTAGACAAGAAGGATTAAAAGTCGGTCTATATTATTCCCTGCTTGATTGGCATCATCCTGACTATCCTCACTTTAAAGATCGACATCATCCAGAAAGAAACAATGCAGAATATGATAAACCGATTTGTTTTTCAAACTATTTGAATTATATGCATACTCAAATCAAGGAATTACTTACAAACTATGGAAAGTTGGATATCATGTGGTTTGACTTTTCTTATGACAATATGACAAAAGATGTATGGGATGCCCATAAAATCGTATCTATGGCAAGAACCTACCAGCCAGACATGATCATCGACAATCGTTTAGAAGGAGATGGTGTACATCCTGGAACCATTATGGATGCACATCCTAGTTTTACAGCCGGTGATTTTACTTCACCTGAACAAATGATTCCTCCACAAGGTTTACCTGTACCTTGGGAAGCTTGCATCACTATGAATGAGCATTGGGGATATTGCGCTAAGGACACGAATTATAAATCGGCTAAGCTAATCATCCGTACTCTAGTTGAATGTGTATCCAAGGGTGGAAATATAATTTTAAATGTGGGACCGGATGCTAGAGGACAATTTCCTAAAGAATCTATCCAAGTATTGAATGAAATCAGAGAATGGATGAAACTAAATGAAGCTTCTATTTATGGATGCACAAAATGTGAATTAGAAAAACCCGAATGGGGAAGATACACACAAAAGGGAAATAAAATCTATGCACATATTTTAGATGAGAGTATTTTTGATATACCTGTTAAAATCAAAAAAGAAAAAATCCAAGGAATAAGAAGATTGTCTGATCATTCTCAAATCAAAATTCAAACGCCTTGGAACGCCGAAAGTTTTCCTGACTATACATTTATCCATATTGATTCCAATTCACACCAGTGTCCAGATCCAATTGACACAGTGATTGAAATCACATTAAGAGACTAGCTTAAATTTCGGCTAGTTTCTTTTACTATATAGATTGGTCTTTGTTTGCTTTCCATATAGTCTTTTGTCGTATATTGACCTAAAATAGCTACAAACAACATTTGAAGCCCGCTCAAAAACAGAATCAAACATACTAAATGAAACATGGACGTGACATGTACTAACAATCCAAACAAAGTCATTAAAATCGATGAAATCATAATGGCTGTTCCAATATTACCAATCCATACAATCGGCGCTGTAGAAAAGGAAAACATACCTTCCATCGCATATGCGAATAGTTTAGAGATATTCCATTTAGAATTACCTGCTGCTCGTTGTACATTATGAAATTCAATCCATTTTGTATCAAATCCCACAAATGAAAACAATCCTTTCATATAGCGATTGTATTCTTTTAATTCTAGAATCGCATCCACCATTTGTCTTGACATCATACGAAAATCACCACAACCATCGCTCATATCCATTTTACACATCTTCTGCATCACCTTATAAAAAGTATGCGATAAGAAATTACGAATCTTACCTTCACCCGTACGGTCTACTCTTTTTCCTGCACAACAATCGTAGCCTTCTTCACTAACCGCCTTATACATTTCTTTTAATAATACAGGAGGATGCTGTAAATCGGCATCCATGATCACAACATAATCACCACTTGATTTTTTTAATCCTGCAAACATAGCAGCTTCTTTACCAAAATTTCTTGAAAAAGAAATAAATTCACAACGATCATCCTTCAAGCTTAATGCTCTTAATATATCTTTGGTATGGTCCTTTGACCCATCATCCACAAACAATAATTCATAGGTAATGCCTTCTATTTCATTTAATACTTCACTTGTCTTTTTATAAAACATGGAAAGCACTTCTTCTTCATTAAAACAAGGAACGACAACACTAATTTTGTTCATACAACATTTCCTCCTTCTTAGAAAATATATGAGATTTACATAAGAAATAATTGGCCAAAACCGTGATCACACTGATCAAAATCTTGGATAGTAAATTTGAAACACCTAAGCCATCAATACAAATGGCCAATAGTAGATTTTCAATAAGTAATGTCATAAATCGAAGTCCAAAAAACTCGATACACTCTTTTTTCATATCATTACTTGAATGAAATACAACTTTACGATTTGAAAAATACGCAAAAATAACGGCTACCATCCAAGCTAGACTATTGCTTGTCAGCCAATCGATTCCTATTTTTAAACAAATAAAATAAACAATATAATTCACAAGAGTTGTCATAACTCCCACAATTCCATAACTTATAAATTCTTTGACTTTTTCCATATCCAAAATCCTCCTATCATCAAGGAAAGAACACTTATACATAGTCCTATATTTTTAAATGGCGCATGAAATTGAATCATAATTGTATGGCTTCCTTTTTTTATTTTGCATCCCACAAAAGCCTTATTCACAACTTCAACATCCTGTTTCTTTCCATCGATATAAATTTCATATCCTTTTTCATAAGGATACGAAGTTACTAAATAACCATCTTTAGATGTTGTTACTTTCCCCTTAAATATAGAATCTGTTTTCAAAGATTTAATCTTTGTTACTTTACGATCAAACACATCCATATCACATGTATACACACGAATATTGGATATCTTATATTTTCCTTTGGATAAAGTAACATCAAATTGTTTCAATTCTTTTTTAGAAAGAATATACGTAAAATGTTTATTCCCATTTGGATACACAGAATGTTTTTTTGACAATGTATTCTTCATTCCGTTTATGGATATCGAAATCTTTTTATCTGTATAATTCTTTACATCAAAATCAATACAGATCAGCTTATTTTTAGTATCAAAATCAATGGGTATTGTTTTTTTTATTTTCCTTTTGTTCTGAATCACAATCGATTGATCTAAATTCTTTACAAGTTTCATTTTTGAGGCATAATCATTACTTGTTTCACCATTCACAATCGTGCGATTATAGATGGTATCCAAATTATATGGATAAAAGAGTTTATCAAACTCAGATTCACTCATCGTATCACTTGTGACATAGACCATTGGAAATACATTTTTATTCTTTAATAATTTATATTTTCCTTTACTATCTACTTCTTTATATCCATATAAATTAGAGTCTTTACTCAATACATTTTGAATCCCCATCATACTCAAATATAAATAATTCTCACTATCTGTTATGATTGTTCGATTGGATTGGGAAATCGGACTTTTTATAATGTCATAAATGAAAGTGTTATATAAAGAATTGCTTGTTGACGTATAACTTGATGCCTTCATTTCTTTTGGGTCATAGATACGATTGACACTATAACCCACCTGATCTAAATCGGCTGTTCGTTGATTCAAATCGTTTCCTTGAATTAATTTTTGTTTATCCTTAGAATACATTGAATTATAGAGTTTTAAATCTAAGCACTGATTGTAGTTGAATCCTGTAAAAACAATCATAGGTACAAGGGTATACATCATTAAACATTCTTTTTTATCAATAAAGTAATATCCAATAAACATAAGTGAAATTAATAATCCAAGAAGTGTTGTTTTGGTGCAAAGAAATACACCAGCTAAAATCAATAATCCCTTATTTAACTTTCTTTCTTGTAACCAATAGGAAAGGATCATAAGCACGAGTGGTAAACATAACACCAATATTTTTGTGCGTGCATATAAAGTTCCATTCAATATATAAGAGAACATTGGGAAAACAAACATTAAAATCAACAAAATCGATAGTTTCCTTGTCTTTTTAAATTGAATGCCTTGAAATAGGGCAATCCAGCTAATCACAGTCAATCCACATCCATAGCTATCATAGACAAGTCCTTTTAGAGTAAAGTTTGGAATTAATAAATTGAATAGGTTGGTTTGTACAACAGATTTATGATTGTTTAAAATCAAATATCCGGTTGGTAGCCATAAAATTGTAGCCATACCAACACCAATAAGAATCGGAATCAGAATATCTTTTATCGTATGGTTTTGATTATAATCATATAAAAGCAAAATCAATATCATGCCTGGCGTATAGAAATAGTTATGGAAAAGTGCCATACAGATACATAGACTGATCCATTGTCTTTTATTACTATCGATTAGAATGAGTGAAAGAAATAAAAAAGGTAGAATTTCTACAAACATGATTTGTTGGTGAGACTGAAAGAAGCAATTTGCGCATATGCAGCATATGCTTGAAAAAAAACGAATCGAATCTTTGTATCCTTTATTTCTTAGCCAGCAATAACAAAGTCCTCCTGTAGATGACCATAGAAGTGTTGCATAACCTATAATAAAGAAATGTATTGGAATATTTGGAAATACATATGAAACCAACACGTCTGGCCTTAATAGTCCATAATATGAAAAACTAAAGGCATTGGTTTGTCCTTGAAGATTTTCAAAACTGTCTGGAAGTAATTGTTGGGTCTGTCGAAAATAGTCTGCCAAAGATATATGTTGGGATAACCAATCTAACTTTGATCCATACATGGAATATGTGGATACACAGAGTACAAATAGAATGGGTAATAAAAATAGTATTGTAATGTAAAACTTATCTCTCTTTTTCATGGTTTTACTATACAAAATAAATCTTAAGTATCGACAAAAGGAAATATTAAATTTTCATAAATATATTAAGAAGATTTAAGAAATGCATAAGTAGAGTGTTAAGAAATGTTTGATAGAATTTTTTTGGTGATGAAAATGAAAAAGTTATTATTATGCATCTTAAGTTTAATGCTTTGTCTAAATACATCCGTAATTCATGCCCAAGAGCCTGAATCTTTAATGATTGTGGCCCATCCGGATGATGAAACAATTTGGGGTGGATCTCATTTAATAAATGGAAATTACACAGTTTTGTGTATCACAAATGGAAACAATAAAAAACGGAAAAAAGAGTTTATGCATGTCATGGAAAAGACGCATTCCAAAGGAATTATTTTATCTTTTCCAGATAAGACAAAGGGGAAGCGTGATAACTGGAAGTCTTGTAAAAAGGATATTCAAAGAGAGATAAAAAAAGAAATCGATTCCAAAGACTGGGACAAAATTGTAACGCATAATCCGGATGGTGAATATGGACATATTCACCATAAAAAAGTATCTAAGTATGTTACTATGATTTTAGAAAAAGAAAATAAGACCAATCAACTTGTATATTTTGGTAAGTATACATCAAAGAAAAACAAGGCTAAATTAAAGAATGAAAAGCGACTATCAAAGAAAGATTATGATAAGAAATTGGATATCATTCAATTGTATTCTTCGCAATCGAAAGTGATGGATCATTTACATCATATGTTGCCTTATGAAAATTGGAAACCCTATTCTAATTGGGGTAAAATAGAATAAAAGAAAGGGGATGTGAACATGCAGACGCGTATTTTAGTGGCGGATGACAATGCAGAAATCCGTGAAATATTAAGAATTTTATTAACTGACGAAGGTTATGAAGTAATCGAAGCCAAAGATGGAAATGAGGTTCTTCAATTATTTAATTCTTCCATCGATTTGATTGTTCTCGATATTATGATGCCGAATATGAATGGTTACCAGACTTGTTTAAAGCTTCGTGAAACAAGCAATGTCCCTATCTTATTTTTAACAGCCAAAGGATTGGATTCGGATAAGACGCTTGGTTTTTCAAGTGGTGCCGATGACTATTTGGCAAAGCCTTTTTCGTATAGTGAATTAACGGCAAGAGTTAAAGCTTTACTTCGTCGTTATCAAGTTTATAAGGGTAAAAAAGAAGAAATCTCTATGGATACTGAAAAAGATTTAAGTATGGATGGTCTTACTTTGCGTTATGCCCAACAAAATGCAGAGGTCAATGGAAAAGAAGTTGAATTAACGGATATTGAATTTAATATTTTGAGTACGTTGATGAAGCATCCTAAACAGATTTTTTCAGCTGAACAATTGTATGAAAAAGCATGGAATGAGCCGTATTATTATTCGGCAAATAATACAATCATGGTTCATATTCGTAATCTTAGAAAGAAAATCGAGAAGGATCCCGCCAATCCAGTATACATAAAAACAATTTGGAGAAAGGGGTATCGTTTTGAATAAAAAAATAACGAGACTGTATCTTTCCCTTCTTGTTTTTTTATTGAGTTTTTTCGCAATATATTCTCAAAGATTTGTCGTATACGATTATTTAAATACTCATTATAAGTATTCTGATACTTTATCTAAAGAAAAAATAAAAGAGGCGAAAGCTTATTTAGATGAACAAGAACAAGTGGATTTTATGAACCACACTCAAATTCGTAAAGATTTAAATCAATTATTAAAAAAGGGAAGTTATCAAGTCATTTTATATAAAACAAAATCAAATAAACCAGATGATAAAGTCATCGATTCTATACTTTCGTTTTGTGGCCGTACTCCTTTAAAAAATGCACAAAAGTATAATATTTTTATAAAGAGTTCAAGTAAAATGAGTTGTATTGAGTGGTATCCATCTTTCACGAATTATTATCATTCTTATCGTATTTTCGACTGTATTTTAAGTCTTATTATAACAATTCTTTTTTATTTACTTTTAAAAAATCTTAAACCACTCCGTTCAAAGAAAAACGTCTTCTATTCCTTATCCAGTCGTATGATGTTCTCTTTTCTTTGTGCAACATTGTTGGTATTAACTTCTTTTTCATTTCTATATTTAAATCGCAGTGCTGTCTTTGAGTTTTTAATGGATACTTTTTATCAATCGGAAGATTATTCTTCTTATGTAAAGAAATTAGAAAAACAACTCCAAAATTTTGATTTAACGAAAGAAAACAAAAAAGTCATCAATCATATATTAAAAGAAAATGCACTCAATCATGCGTATGTGGAATTATATGATCAGGATGGAATCTATTTTACGGACAAATCTCCTTTAAGCAGTAATAATTTATTGTTGTTATATAGTTTTGATGATTTGGATGTCTTGGAAGCCCCATTGTACTATGATTATCCAATACATTTTAAAAACCAATCCGTTTATTTATATATCACTTCATTCCCTATGATTCCATTCCAAATTCCTTATATCATTCTTTCACTTTTGATTTCTTTCTCTTTTTATTTAATTATCCTGCAAAGTTTTATTCGTAAACGAATTCAGTCCATTCAAAATTTACAAGAAGATGTCTTTACTTTAGCAATTGGAGATTGGAATCATGAAATCAAAGTAAGTGATAAAGATGAGATTGGACGTTTAGCCCAGGACTTGAATCAAATGCGCATTGCCTTTCTACAAACAATGGACAATGAACAGCAGGCTCGTGTTGCGAATAAAGAATTAATTTCTTCTTTATCCCATGATTTAAGAACTCCACTAACAACATTAAAGGGATACCTTGAAATCATGAATTTAAAAAAGGATGATATTAAATTTCGTGATCGATATCTTCAAAAATGTTTAGATAAGGTTGAAGAAATCACATATCTTTCCAATAAAATGTTTGAGTATTCTCTTGTCTTTTCAACAGAATATAATTCTGATTTATCGAATATTCCTGTTCAAAAGCTCATCGATACATTGGTAGATCATATTCAGTATTTAAGAGAAATGGATCTTCATATTTTGTATGAACCTCTACAAACTTCTCTATCTATGGATGCGAATTTTGCGATAATTCAAAGAATATTAAATAATGTATTCTCGAATATTCAAAAATATTGTGATCCTTGGAAAGATATCGTGATTCAAACAACGATTGAAGAAGACCAATTAAAAATGAGTTTTACGAATTCAATCAATCATCATTTGGATAAAGTCGAAAGTAATGGAATTGGTTTGAAGAGTGTTAAAAAAATGATAAAAATCCATCATGGAACTTTCTATCAAGACGAAACAAATGATTTATTCACAATTATATTAACTTTCCCTATTCATCAGTAAGAGTGATTCTTACTGATTTTTTTGTTACGAAATCAGAAAATTTATGGTATTATTACTAGCGTTCACTTTTTGGTAGATATTGGAAACTGTTTTGACTGAACAACACAAAAAGTTTTATTCAGGAGGAGAAAATATATGCCAAAAACAAAATTCGAGAATATTGTATTCACTTTATTAATGTCTTTTTTAATGGTTTATGCCATGATTTGTTACAACATCGCACTTAATATGGGTGGAATGTCTAATCAAGTCTTTTTATTAGCCTTTCATGAATTAATCATCATGTGGCCTGTAGCCTTTATTTTAGAATATTTCTTTGTTGATAAACTAGCACATTACTTTGCCTTTAAAGTTGTAACACCGAAGGATCGTCCTTTCTTTATCACACTTGCGATTTCTTTCTACATTATTTGTATTATGTGTCCAATCATGAGTTTGATTGCGACCATTCTATTTAAAACACCAGGTGTCCAAATTATTTCAGTTTGGTTTATGACTATTTTATTTAATTTTCCAATGGCTTTCTTTTGGCAAATTTGTTATTGTGGACCAATTGTAAGATGGCTATTTGGAAAGCTATTTCACTAGAAGCAACGTATTGCTTCTTTTTTTTGTTCGATTATAATTAGATTGATATTGAAAGGACTGTTTTAATATGAATAAAGAGTTGATTGAAGAACTAAAAGCACAAGATTTTAATGTAGTGGCTGTATCTAAAACGCGTACAAAGGAAGAAATTGATGAAGTCGCAAAAATGGGTCTAACTACTTTTGGAGAAAATCGTGTACAGGAATTTATAGATAAGTATGATCCAAAATATACTTGGCACATTATTGGGCATCTACAGACAAACAAAGTAAAGTATATTGTTGGAAAGGTTGATGTGATTGAAAGCTTGGATTCATTGAAACTGGCTGAAGAAATTGAAAAACAGGCGAATAAACATGGCATCATTCAAAAGGTATTGGTAGAACTAAAAATTTCGGAAGATCCAAACAAAACGGGATATCCTTTTAAGGATGCTAAAAACTTTATTTCTCAATTGCAAGAATTTAAACATATTCAAATTAAAGGAATTATGTGTGTTGCTTCAAAAACAGAAGATCAAGCATTAGTAGAATCTGAATTTGAACAGATGCATACCCTTTATTTAGAGCTAAAAGAGCAATATCCAGATATAGACACTTTATCCATGGGGATGTCTCAAGATTATAAATTAGCTATTAAGCATGGTTCGAATACAGTTCGAATCGGACGCGCAATTTTTGAATAATTTTTTAAACAGTGCTATACTAATCCCATGCAAAATTCAAAGAAAAGAAAGTTGAAACCACAAAACCTACTTATTGTTTTGGCACGTATATGTTTGATTATAGGAACTTTCGTAGTTTTATTATCAAATCACTCAGCTTCTAATTCAGACTCAAAGGCAAAAACAGTCAATAAACATTACGAAACGATTGCGACTGTCATGATTGATGCTGGACATGGTGGTTATGATGGGGGAACCGTTGCAGAAGATGGTACTACCGAAAAAGATTTAACTTTGGCTTTAGCTTTAGAAACAGGTAAACAACTAAAAAAACTAAATCCAGAAATCAAAGTTGTCTATACTCGTACAAACGATAAAGTAACGTGGTCAGAAGATGAAACAGAGGATTTAAAAGCGAGAGTTAAGATGGCAAAAAAAGAAAAAGCCGATTATTTCTTCTCATTCCATATCAATTCAAATGAAGATCCTACTTGTTCTGGATATGTTTCTTATATTCGTCAAGACGATAAAGCAAGTGAACAGATCACAGAATATATATGTAAAAACTTATCTGGTTTAGATTGGACACATGACCGTGGTACTCTTACAACTGAATTTTATCCTCTACATGTGGTTGATGAGCAAAAAATTCCAGCCATATTATTTGAAGCTGGTTTTAGTACGAATACCAAGGAAATACAAAAGCTTAAAAATCCAACAAATCAAAAGAAGGTTGCGAAGGCTATTGCGAAAGCTTTCAACAAATATATTACTGAAAATAAATAAAGGATGTTTACTACGCACATGTAGTTAAACATCCTTTTGTGTTAATGTATCTGGTAAAATCAATCGTACAGATTCTATACGATTTTTTTCTACTTTCAAGACTTTAATGCGAATTCCATTTGGTAAAGTCGTTTCATCATTTGTCTGTGGTAAACGACCAAGTGCATCGATTACTAAACCTCCAACTGAATCAAAGTCTTCACTATCTAAATCTAAATCTAAATAATCGTTTAAATCATGTAAACTTAAATATCCTTTGACATCATATGTTTGATTATTTAATTTTACAATATTTTCTTCTTCGTGTGTATCGTATTCATCCTGAACATCGCCGACGATTTCTTCAATGATATCTTCTAGCGTAACGATACCTGAAAATTCTCCATATTCATCCATGACTATCGCAAGATTAAATGTGGATTGTTTCATTTCAATCAATAATTCTGATACTTTTTTATTTTCATATGTGAACTTTGGTTTACGAAGAATCTTTTGCATATCAAAATGTGAAAAATCATCATACATCAACAAGTCTTTCATATTGACGATACCAATAATATTATCAATTTTATCTTGATAGATGGGAATACGCGTAAACTTTTCTTCTCTAAATATTTCCAATAAGTCTTTATATGTACTATCCACTTCTGCCATTACAACATGTACACGAGGTACCATAACATCTTTAGCTTTGGCATCCCCTAAATCAAACACTTTATTGATCATATCTTTTTCATCTTCTTCGATGACACCTTCTTCGTGAGAAACGTCTACAATTGTACGCAACTCACTTTCAGTCATAGATATATTTTTATTTGGATCTTGTATGCCCATTAATTTTAAAATACCTGAACTAAATAAATTCACAAACCAAATAATCGGTGTTAAAACTTTCATCAAAAGTGAAATAATCGGAGCATACGTAATTGCGAGTTGATCTGCATTCACTGTTGCCCATGTTTTAGGTGTAATTTCTCCAAAAACCAAAATTAAAAAAGTAATGATAAAAGTAGCAATACTAACAGCTGCTCCACCAAAGGAATAAGCAATCAATGAGGCAATACTTGCTGCTGAAGTATTCACTAAGTTATTACCAATCAATATAGCACTTAGCATTTTTGATTGATTTTCTAATATTCTTAAAGCTAATGATGCTTTTTTATTTCCTTCATCTTCTAAAGTTCTCAAGCGAATCTTACTAACTGAAACCATTGCCGTTTCAGCTGAAGAAAAGAAGCCTGATAAAGCTAATAAAATAACTAATTCAAGGATTTGTATCCATAAATCCGAGTCCATTTTTCACACTCCCTATATTTTTGAATATTGTATCATACTCACGATATTCTAGGAAGAGCAAGTCGAATCGCTTTCTCTACGATTTCTATTGTTGGATTTTTAAATCCTTTTACTTCTCCATCCATATTCGCATAAATCATTTCATTTTCTGTATTTAAATGTATCGTTTTAGCTTGGTACATAGAAACTAGATTTTTATACTGTGTATGCGTTCCTTCTTGATACTTCTTTGCCAATCGAACTATTTGATGTCTCTTTACATCTGAAATCAAACAAACATCCATCCAGCCATCATCAATATTGGCATCTGGACACGGCTTAAATCCTCCACCATAGTATTTTCCATTCGCAAACACAAGGAATCCATATTTCCCTTTTGGTAATTTTTTAGTATCAATCTGAATTTGATAGTCTTGACCTATTGGTTTTCTTAAACTAATCAATGTTGATAAAACATAGGGTATGATTCCTTCTGTCTTTATATTCTTTTTTAGTGCATTTACCTGACGTGCAACCTCCACGTCAAATCCAAAAGAAACTGTATTTATTGAATATTCTCCATTCACTTTAATCAAATCACAGTCCATATATTCTGGATTTGAATAATTTGCCAGATTTAAAAAGTCTTCTCTTTTTAAATCTTCGAAATATTTCACAAAATCATTCCCCGTTCCAATTGGAATCACAGAAATAGTCACATTTTCTTTTTCGGCACACCCATTAATAACTTCATGCAAAGTACCATCTCCGCCACACACATACAAATGCACAGGTTCATTGGATAGAGCATACTTTTTTGCGATAAACGTCGCATGTTCAGGACCTTTTGTTTTTTCAATGATAATACGTTTTCCTTGAAAATGCTCTTTGATTTCTTGTATTAATTCATATTGACTGTTTTTCCCTGATTTGGGATTTACAATAAATACATCCTTCATATAATTATTACCTCTTTATAACTCAATCAATCTTTGTACACATTCACTCGCAAGTACCAATCCGGCACTTGCTGGTACAAAAATAGCACTAGGCAATGGTTGTCCTGACTCTACTGGAATCGGTTGTTCTAAAGATGCCACCACCCAAATTTTATTGCGTATACGATTTTTTCTTTTCCACTGACGAATCTGTTTAGCCATTGGATCATAACTTGTTTTTTCTACCTCTGTAACTACTAATTTTGTAGGATCTTTACGTCTAGCCATTCCCATACTTGATAAAAACGGTATATTTCGCTCTATACATGCTTGCATCAAATCTTTTTTACTCTGAATGGAATCAATGCAGTCTACGACAAAATCAATGGATTGCGAAAATATTTCATCATCTTTTGTTTGATCATAAAAACATGCATATGTATCTACAATACAATTAGGATTTAGTGTACTAATTCGTTTCTTTAATACATCCACTTTAACTTCATTAACTGTATCTAAAGTCGCTACTAATTGTCGATTGATATTACTTGGTTCCACACAATCTTTGTCTATAAGAATCAAATGACCAATTCCTGTTCTTGCTAAGGCCTCTACGCAAAAAGAACCGACTCCTCCAACTCCAACAACAAGGACTGTCTTATCATTTAGTGTTTCTAATGCTTCTTTTCCCAGCAACAATTCACTTCTCTCATTTGTCTTCATCCATCAACCATTCCTTTACTGCACTATATATTTCATCTCTATTCTGTGCTTCAAACCAATGTACAGGCATCTGATTCTTAAACCATGTATATTGTCTTTTCGCATATTGTCTAGAATGTGTTTTTATAGCAGTCTTTACTTCATCGATACTCTTTTCTTTTAAGAAATAATCTTTAAACTCTTTATATCCAATTCCTTGAAAACTTGTATATTCCCACGTTTCTGGATTTGTAAATAAATCTTCTACTTCTTTGACCAAACCATTCTCGAACATAATATCTACTCTTTTATTGATTCGATCATGTAAAATTTCTCGATTCACATCTAAACCTAAAAAATACACATCATATAATGGAATATGTTGTTGTTTGTCTTCTTGTTCTGATTTTGAAGTACCACTATGACAAATTTGTAGAGCACGAATCAATCGCTTGCGATTGTTTGGATGAATTTTTTCTAAAGCTTTTTCATCTTTTTCTTTTAACATTGCGACCAATTCTTCATTCGTTTTCGAATTCAAAAAAGTTGTATAGGCGATATCTTCGTTTTCTTCTTGAAATTCATAGTCATATAATGCTGCTTTTAAATAAAGTCCTGTTCCTCCGCATAAAATAGGAAACTTTCCTCTTTTTACAACATCTTCGATAGCTGTACGACATTTTTCTTGAAAAACCTTTACATTGTAAGGTTCATTATAATTTTGAACATCAATCAATTCATGATGTATGCCTTGCATTTCTTCTTGTGTTACTTTGGCCGTGCCAATATCCATTTTTTTATATACTTGCATACTATCGCAGGAAATAATTTCTCCATCCAATTGTTTGGCTAACCATACAGAAAGGCTTGTTTTTCCAATTCCAGTTGGTCCTACGATTGCTAAAACTTTTTGTCTATCCACGTTCAAATTCCTTTCTCAACTCACCATCACTCATCACAATAACTGTAGGTCTTCCATGAGGACAGTGATATGGTTGTTTACACTTTTGTAAATCTAAAATGACTTGCTCCATTTCCTGCATAGATAATGGTCGATTAAAACGAATTGAACTATGGCATGCCATAGTCGCAATCATATGTTTTCTAAGTTTTGCCATATCTACGTCTTGATTTTCCACAAAATAATCTAATAAATCTTGTAAGAATTGTTTTTGGTCTACATCATGAAACCATAATGGAATTTCACGAAGAATCAATTGATCCGTTCCAAATGGTTCAAATTCAATCCCAAAGAATGCTGTTTTTTCATTAATGGTCATATATTGAGCCAATACATTACTTGAGACGTCCAATTGAATAGGAACCATAAGCGGTTGTTTGTTTGTACATTGAACCAATAATTTTTCGTTTAACTGCTCATAATGATATCTTTCCTGAGCAGCATGCTGATCCACGATAACCAAACCTTCTTCATTACTACATAAGATATAGGAATCATGCAATTGAGCTAATACTTGAAGGTGCAAAAAGAATTCTGGACCTTTATCATTCTTATCTTCCTTAGGAATTGGATATGAAATCGGTTCTTCCTGTATTTTTATTTCAGGAGCTGGTTTTTCTTCATATATCTGTATCTGCTCCTTTTTTTCTTTGATAACTACTGGATTATAATTTTTAAAACTCTGTTCAATCGATTTATTCTCTTTTGGCTGTTGCTTAACAGGATATGAATATTGTATTTCTGGCTGTTCAAATGCAACACTCTTCTTTTCAGGTTTACTAACAGCTACTGTTTTTAAAGAAGCATTTAAAGCATCTTGAATTGTTGTTTTGATTAAATCTAGCATTTCGCCTTGTTTTGACAAACGAACCTCCCATTTATTAGGGTGTACGTTTACGTCAACCAATTGTGTATCTGAATCCATTTGTAAAACAACGATTGGAAAACGATTTGGCGGCATATAATCACTATATGCATCTAGAATTGCTTTTTGGATTGCGACACTGCGAATCAATCTTGTATTTAAAGTTAAAAACATAAAATATTTTGTGGCCCGATTGATTTTGGGCTGGATTGCATATCCATGAATATGAAAATCTTCATTGTTTCCTTCAAATGGAATTGCATTCTGCGCTACTTCTTTACCATACATTTGGTATAGAATTTCTTGGATATTTCCATTGCCACTTGTTTGAAATACAACTCTTCCATCGTGAGAAAGTTGAAAACGAATTTGTGGATGGGATAATGCCATCTTATTCATTAAATCGGCAATTACAGAAAATTCATAAGAAATGCTCTTTAAATGTTTAAATCTTGCGGGTGTTTTAACAAATAATCCTGAAACATCTAATTTTGTTCCTCGTGGACAATTGCAAGTTTCATCCACATCTAAACTTCCATAGTTGTATCTTAATAAAGTTCCTTCTTCACCATTGCTTGTCTGCAATTCAACTTGGGCAACAGAAGCAATACTTGGTAAAGCTTCCCCTCTAAATCCCATAGTTTGAATATTGAATAATTCTTCTTCTGAATGCATTTTACTTGTGGCATGTCGCATAAAAGCTAAATGTGCATCTTCATGATCCATTCCACAGCCATCATCAGTAATCACAATTCGTTCAATACCACCTTGGTATACTTCAACTTCTATGACTGTAGCACCTGCATCAATACTGTTTTCAACGCATTCCTTTACAATTCCAGCCGGTCTTTCTACGACTTCACCAGCCGCAATCATATTTGTCAAATGTTCACTCAATACATGTATCTTAGCCATACTTCACACCTCCATTCATATGAATTTCATATTTATGATTCGATTTTTTCACTTAGGTTTTTTAACTCATAAAGACAATCCAGAGCATCTCTAGGAGTCATTGAGTCGATATCTAATTCTTGTAGTTGTTGTAAAAGTTGTGACTTTTCTGGTTGAACTTGATCCATCACAAATAAACTTGGTTGATAATTTTGATTGTTATCTTGATTTTCAAAATTCAATAAAAGTTGTGAAGCTCTGTCTAAAACTACTTTTGGTAAATGTGCGAGTTTAGCAACATTGATACCATAAGATTTATCAGCCTTTCCTTCAATAACACGATATCTAAATTCAATCTCATTTTTCTCTTCACGAACATCAACATGTACATTACGCATAGATTGATGTTCTTCCGCCAATTCCGTTAATTCATGATAGTGCGTCGAAAATAATGTTTTTGCTCCGATTGCTTCATCAATATATTCAAGCATTGCTTGAGCAAGAGCCATACCATCATAAGTTGCAGTTCCACGACCAATTTCATCAAATAAAATCAAGGAATGTTTTGTAGCATAACGTAAAGCTGTATTAGCTTCCATCATTTCCACCATGAATGTACTTTTTCCTGTCAATATATCATCTGATGCTCCGATTCTTGTAAAGATTCGATCAAAAATTGGAAGTTGTGCTGTTTTAGCTGGAATAAAACTTCCCATTTGTGCCATAACTACAAGTAAGGCATTTTGTCGCATATATGTAGATTTACCACCCATGTTTGGTCCAGTAATCAATTGTACATGTTCTTCTTCTGACATTTTCCAATCATTTGAAACATATCTCTTCTTTTTCATACGATCATCCAAAATTGGGTGCTTACCCTCTACCACATTAACATTGTAACCTGGATGGAAAACTGGACATACATATCCTTTTTCACTGGCAAGAATTGCCAAAGATACAAGGACATCAATTGTAGATAATGCTTGTGCACATGCATGCAAATCAAATAAATCTCTTTTGATTCGCAACAATAAATCATTAAACAAACTTTGTTCTAGTTTTACCTTTGTCTCTTGTGCATGTAGAATTTGTTCTTCTTTTTCTTTTAATTCTTGTGTAATGAATCGTGTCGCATTCGCAAGTGTTTGTTTCGGGTGATACCCAAATTCTTCTTTAATATTATCTAAATTTCCATTACGAACTTCAATATAATATCCAAATACACGATTATATCCTACTTTTAATGATTTAACCCCTGTTCTTTCACGTTCTTTCGCTTCTAATTCCAGGATAAAGTCTTTTCCTTGTTTTGCTATTTTTCGAACTTCATCCAATTCTTGATTGTATCCATCATTAAAGACTCCACCTTCTTTTAGTGTTAATGGTGGATTTTCTATAATCGCATTTTTTATTTCATTGTATAATTCTTGGCAGTCTGGCACATCATTAAATTCTGGATACGAATTCAACGAAGACGCTAAATCTAAAATAGGCTTTGCGTGTTCTAATGTTGCTACAAGTTGAAGTACATCTCTAGGACTTGCATTCCCATAAGCCATACGACTCGCAAGTCTTTCCATATCATACACATACACTAAATGTTCTTTTAGATTTTCTCTTAACATAAAGTTTTCTTTTAAATCTTTAACCGCCGCTTGTCTTTTCGAAATCTTTTCTGCATCAATCAATGGATATTCAATCCATCTTTTTAACATTCTTGATCCCATTGCGCTTTGACACTTATCCATAAAAGACCATAGGCTTTCTGCCTTGGCATTCGAAGATTGACTTGAAACCAACTCCAAATGATTCTTTGTTTCATAATCCATAACAAGAACTTTATCTTTGTCCATAGATTCTATGGGTAAAAAATGATCAATACGTTGTTTTTGTGTGTCTTTTAAATACGCCATTAAAAGTGCAAACGCTTCTTTCAAAGATTCAGATTCAATTCCATTTAACAAAGGTAGATCCTCAGAATCAATATTTGCCTTTTTATGTTTTGAAATGAGCATCGTATCCATCTCTTCTAGGGCAGCCATCCATTTTTTATCCATTGTCATCGGACAAACAAGCTCACTTACATTTTGTTCCAAAAGAGCTTTTTGTAGCGCCACCAAAGATCTTTGTAGCGTTTGATACTTTAATTCCCCTGTACTTAATTCACAATATATGACTGTAATTTCAAAACTTGAAACATCACAAGATGCCATATAATTTGTTGACTTGGCATCCATTGTTGCATCCATATAAGTTCCAGGTGTAATTATTTTAATAATCCCTCGGTCCACCAATCCTTTTGCGCTAGACGGATCTTCCAATTGTTCGCAAATAGCTACTTTATACCCTTTTTTGACTAATCTTTGAATATATGAATTTGCGGCATGAAAAGGAATACCACACATAGGTACCTTTTCTTCAACGCCAGCACTTCTTCCTGTTAATACTAAATCTAATTCTTGAGAAACCAATTTTGCATCTTCAAAAAACATTTCATAAAAATCTCCTAAACGATAAAACAAAATCGAATCCGGATTTTCTTCTTTCATTTTCAAGTAATGCTGCATCATTGGTGTATATTTTTTTTCTGCCATAAATCATCATCCTAACATGACTATTATACCAAAAATTCGAGATAATTATGTTATAATTAAAAATACTGAATAAGGAGGTTTTGTTAATGAAACAAACAATTCAATGGAAAAACAAATCCATCCAAATTGATATTGGTTTGATTCTAATTCTTATCCTTTTTGGTATGACAAGTTGTTTTGCACTATACAATTCTTTTAACCTGATAAAATTTGGAAGCGGAAGTTCCTACTTATATCGTCAATTATTTTGGTTTATTGTAGGATTTGTCGCAATGTTTTTCCTTTCAATTCTTCAAAACAAAAAAATATATTCATATATGGATATGGCCTATAAAATTTTAACGCTATGTCTTATTTATTTATTTTTCTCACGCTTATTGTTTAATTTAGTGGGTATCACACTTCCTTTTGCCAGTGAAGTTAATGGTGCTATTTCATGGTTTCAGCTACCTTTAATCGGTAGTTTTCAGCCAAGTGAATTCATTAAAATTGTTTTAATTGTTTTAGTCTCACAAATTATTGTTGATCATCAAAAGGCACATCCAAACCCAACACATAAAGATGACTTGATGTTGTTGTGGGAAATCGCAAAAATATTATTCCCCCCATTATTTTTGATTATGATGCAGCCAGATACTGGTGTTTGTATTATTATTGTATTCAATATTTTCATTTTAGTCTGTTGTAGTGGTATACGCAAAGAGTATATTATTGGTATTTTCGCCTTTATAGTTATTGTCGTTGGAACCTTCTTATTCTTATATTTCGAATACCCTAATATTCTTGCTTCATTTATATCTTCATACAAACTACAGAGAATTGATGCATGGTTAGAACCAGAAAGTAACATTCGAGGTAGTTCGAACCAGTTATATACTGCGTTGTTGTCATTAGGTAGTGCCGGATTAACTGGATATGGGTTACAGGCAAATATCGTCTCTATTCCAGAAGCACATACCGATTTTATCTTTGCTGCTTTTGGGCAATGCTTCGGCTTTATTGGAACAACATTTATCTTATTATTATGTTTATTATTAGATATTTATTTATGTAAAATAGCTTACGCAACAAAAAATAAAAAAGATCGTTTTGTTGTAATCGGTATTATCGCAATGTTGCTATATCAACAACTACAAAATACAGGGATGATTGTTGGATTACTTCCAATCACTGGTATCACATTACCGTTGATTTCTTATGGAGGAAGTAGTATTCTTTCTTACTTCATTTCATTCGCAATTATTTTAAACATTTCACCGGCAACAAAAAGAACGATTCGTTTGAATCGTTCAAAAAGACGTAAGTTAATTAATATAAATTCTTAAGTCGAGTCAAATATGAATAAGTACGGTATCTAGCGAATCGTACTTTTTTTGTGCTCGAATGAATAATTATTTCAGAAATTGATTCTAAATCTCTTTCTAAGTGATCATAACATACATGTGCATAGGCAAGCGTATCCCCTCTAACTCCTATTTTTCGCGTATCATTCATAATATATGGATTTTTTAAAGAATGATGGTTCTTATGTGAGATAGGCATGATTTCACAAAGCTGTAAAACCTTTAAACCTGGATCCACAACAGCTCCTTTAAGTGCTCTATTAACAGCAGTAGAACCAGATTGTGTGCTCACACAAATGCCTGAGCCTTGACTACTTTCAAAAAATTCATCATCTATCGAAATATCAAGTACCAATGTTTTAGCTAAACTCTCAATACGAACTTCATTTAATGCGTATAATGTTTCATTAACTTGAGGAAGGTCCATTTGAAGTAAATTAAACTCTTCAATTTTTGGCTGGTTATGTTTTAAATCATAAACCAAATGATCCACTTCATCTTGTGTATAATCGGTAAAAAAGCCTAAATTCCCTGTATGTATCGCAACGAATTGAATTTCATCCAATCTATCTATATAAGTGTGTATTGCTCTTAATAGAGTACCATCTCCTCCAACAGAAAAAATAACTTCAGATTTTTCATCATCATATTCCCATCCAATATCTATACATTTTTTCTTTAGAGTTTCTGCAACTCTTTTTGAGTTATCGTCTCCTCTGTCTACTATACTGAAACGCATCAAATCACTTCCTCTTTTGTTAAATCTATTGTAACATATTTATAGGTGATATGAATGTACGATAATATTGAAAGAGAATTGAAATTATTGATTAATGAAAAAGTTTATAATGAATTGCTCCATTCATATGATTTTCATAATCCAATAACACAGACAAATACATACTTTGACACAGAGAATCAAGATGTAAAAAAACAACGTGGTGCAGTCCGGATTCGAACAATTCAAGATAAAAAAATATTCACATTAAAAATCAGAAAAGATGAATACACACACTATGAATTCGAAAAAGAAATATCTGCAGAAAATATTAATGAGATTGAAGACCCAGAAATATTGAATTGGTTCAACCAATATCAAATTCCCAAAAATTTACATCCGACAGCTAGTTTTACTACATTAAGAAATGTATATGCATTTGAAAACGGAGAATTATGTTTAGATAAGACATATTATAAAAATCATACAGATTATGAAATTGAGTATGAATACACATCCGATCATGATGGAATCCATTTTTTTAATTCTATATTAGAAAAATATGGTTTAAAATGGGTAAAAAATTGCCCTAGCAAAATTGCTAGAGCATTAAATGATTAAATTTTATGTGTTAAACGATAGAAGAAGGATTTAGAATTATATTCTTCTTCTTTTTTCTTATAATTTTCAATTTCTTCTTTATTTTTATTATAAAGTTCTTCTACTTCTTTTAATTTCTGATTTTCAGATTCTAATTCAGAAATTTTCTCATCTTTTGTTTGTGTTTCTAATAGGAAAGTTTGTTTGCTCTTTTCGATTTCTAATTTAAGCTTTTCTTGATATAATTGTTCAATCTGGGCTTGTGCCTTCTCTTTTTCTTCTATAATGGCTTTAAGCTTTTCATTTTCAAATCGAAGTTCCATTTCAACTGTAGATAATTCATGTTTTTCTTTTCTAAAATATGTAGATAATCTTTCAACACCTTCAGCCTTAATTGTAATACGACGAGTGGCTGGATTTTTGTATTTCCAATCTTTATCCGGATTATCTTTTACCAATTTTGCAATTGCTTTATCTACTGTATTTCTTGATTTATTGAAATGTTGGCATATCTGCGCAATATCCATATCATAATATACATCAATTGCTGATGCTTCTTCAGGCATATTCACGTCCCCTTCCTATGAAATTCATAATAATCTAACGAGTCACGATAAGTCTATCATAGTTTTGTCAAGAATGCTATACCTATATATGAATTTCCTATATTATTTATTACTTTTTAAAATACTATTTAATTTTTCATATATTTCTCACATGAACCTTCATATATACTTATTTCTTAAAATCACATACGATTTCATATTTTATATTTTCATATCTATATCACATGAATTTAATTATTCCATTCATATTCAAAATTTTAGTTCATATGATTTAAAATATTCAATAAATTATTTCATATGATTAATATACACAATATTTTATATTCATATGAACGTCTTCGTACACATTTATAATTCATATTCAAATTCATATTCTATATTTTTTGTTTTTCTTATTTTCACATGAAAGAGATTTTATAAAAAATGATATGAAAAATCATAATTATTTCATATGAACGCTCAGATGTTCATTTGTGCAGTTTCTTTCTCTCCATGTGATAATTATATAAATAATCTTTATTTAAAGCACTTTTATGCTGTGTTATATGATTTTACTATATAATCTGTTGTTTTGTTCATATGAATAATGAATTCTATATGATTTCTGTACTTATTTTCCAATAAATATAAAAAAATCGTATGAAATATCATACATACTTCATACGATTAAGCATATTTATGAACTTTTACGTCCTTCAAACGCTTTTAACAACGTCATAGCGTCTGTATAGTCTAAATGACTACCTACAGGGATACCATGGGCAAGTCTACTTACCCTACACTTCCCTTCTAATAATTTAGATATATATAAAGCAGTTGTTTCTCCTTCTACTGTAGGATCTAGAGCCAATATAACTTCTTCTGTTCTTTCATTCACTCTATTTAAAAGAGTCATTATATTCAATTGATCAGGTAATACTCCTTTTTGAGTGTTGATCAATCCATCTAGCACATGATATACACCATTATATTGCTGCATAGACTCTATTACTGATATATCTTTTGGATTTTGCACCACGCATATGATATTCTGATTCCTATTAGAGTTCTTACAAAACTCACAAAGCTCATCTTCTGTTAAATTACCACATCGCGTGCACTTCTTTACTTTCTTTTTTAAATTTACTAGCGTTTCTGCCAATTCAGATATTTCTTCATCAGACCAACCTAATACAGTAAATGCATATCTCTCTGCCGTTTTAGCACCTACTCCTGGTAATTTCTGAAATTCATATATTAAATCATCAAATGTTTTTGGATACATACTTCACCTTCTAATCTTCTTTTATTTCTATATTAGGAAACAAACTTTTCATATGATCTTCAATGCTCATATTATTTTCAGATTCTTTGTCTTTTCTTTTTAAACGAACTTGGCATGGTTCTGGAAGATTACCACTAATCATTCTTTCTTTAAACTCATCCTTTACACGAGATTGTTGTGTCTTATCTAATGCGAATACTTTCTTAGCTTTTCCTAATAACACTTCCGTAAAATCTTCATATCCATAATTCAGTTCAAATTCATTTATTTGTTTCGCAAAGATTTCACTAGATACACATACGACAATATAATTAGATCCACTAGCCATAATACTACTGTTTCTCAATGTAGCCGCATATTTTCCAAATTCTAAACTTGATATGAATTGTCCTATATTATTGAACTTATTCGTATCAATACTTCTTTCCATCTTTGTAGCTCCAACTAACAATTGAATGACAAATTCATCGTTTAATATGATTTTATTATTTGTATTTTCTGACTGTTTTAATGTTTCACGTGAAACATCAGAAATTTCTGATTTCTCTAAAACCCCATTATTATCATCTTTTTGAGTGTTTTTCTCAATTATATCTGAGTTATCAGAAGTATCGTCATATGATGTTTCATAGTTTTCTTCTTCCTCTACCTCTTTAAAATCATTATGATCTGAATCGATAATATGTGTTTTCGATTCATATGAATAACTTGAAATCTTTAATAAAGAAGCTTCTAAGTAATCTAGTGCGTTAGATGCATATGTATATTTATTATATGTATCCATTAATTCTTCCATACATTTAATTCTGAAATTAATAGGTGCTAATTTGAAATATTTCCGAATCATATCTTTGTTCATATCCGAAACTAGAGTTGAATTTTCAGAATAATCTAAAATCAGACTATCCTTCAACATATGAATAAAGTCTGCTGTTAATCGCTTAATATCCATTCCCATATCTGAATATTTCTGAATATCTTTGACAAAACTATCTACATCTTTTTTATATACTGAATAAAATAATTTTCCAATATCTTCAGATGTTACGACACCATAAATTTTACGAATATCATTCACATCAATATGAGATGAACAGTATGCAACACATTGATCCAATATGGATAACGCATCTCGCATTCCTCCATCAGCCAATTGAGCAATTAACGTTAATCCATTCTCATCAATTTCAATTCCTTCGTTTTTACAAACAACAGATAATCTATATTTAATGTCATGCATACTCACTTTATTAAAATCAAATCTTTGACAGCGAGAAATAATAGTTGGTAAAACTTTATTAGGTTCTGTAGTTGCAAAAATAAAAATTACATGAGCAGGAGGTTCCTCGATTGTTTTTAACAATGCATTGAATGCTCCAGATGTCATCATATGAACTTCATCAATAATATAAATTTTATATTTTCCCTGCATTGGAGCATACTTCACTTTATCGATCAGATTTCTTACTTCATCCACACCATTGTTGCTGGCGGCATCAATTTCAATAATATCTGGATGACTTCCATTCGCTGCCATTTTACAGTTCTCACAAACTCCACAAGGAGCATCTTGACTATTCGTACAATTTAATGTTTTCGCAAATATTTTTGCGATTGAAGTTTTTCCTGTTCCTCTAGGACCACAAAATAAATAAGCATGAGCAATACGATTTTGAACAATCGCATTTTTCAATGTCTGAATTATATGTGTTTGTCCAACAACTTCATCAAAATTCGTTGGTCTATATTTTCTATATAACGCTTGATATGCCATTCGTAAAATCCTTTCTATATGTTTATCTGTATCTTATTTTATCATAGTTTTACTTATTTTATTTGGTTGAAATAGGGAAGTGCAATATATATGAAAAGCAGAAATCTTTCAAATTTATGATTTCTGCTTCTTTTTCATATCTCTTTTCTTCTTAAAAAAATGTTTTAATAAATCTGAACATTCAGATTCAAGAATTCCTTTTCTATATTCAGGATGATGATTAAATTCAGACACTTCAAACAAATTTGTACATGTACCCACACAGCCACCTTTAGGATCTGAAGCTCCATATACAACTTCTTTAATTCTAGATTGTATAATCGCACCTGCACACATAGGACATGGTTCTAAAGTTACATATAATATACAGTCCTCTAATCTCCATGTATTTAATTTTTTACATGCTTTTTGAATTGCCATAATTTCTGCGTGTGCAATGCTTTGTTGTAAAGTCTCACGCTTATTATATCCACGAGCAATAACTTTATCATCTTTCACAATAACACATCCAATTGGAACCTCATCATAGCTTTCTGCTTTTTTAGCCTGCTTGATAGCTTCCTTCATCCATTTCACATCATCCATACTCATATCCTCAAAAAATAAAAAACTACTACACATGATGGAGCTTACTTAAGGCTGCTTCGTTCCCGACCTGACCTGATTCATAAGACATCATTGTAGTAGCCAAGTTATTATATCAAATCCATTTTCAATTCGCAATAGAAAAAAGCTGTCAAAGACAGCTTTTAAGATTAACCAATTTTCTTTTTACCACCCATGTAAGGTTGTAATACTTCTGGAATCAAGATTGATCCATCTGCCTGTAAATTGTTTTCTAAGAATGCAATCAACATTCTAGGTGGAGCAACACAAGTGTTGTTTAATGTATGCGCAAAGTACTTTTCTCCATTTTCACCCTTAACACGAATCTTTAAACGACGTGCCTGAGCATCTGTTAGGTTAGAGCAACTTCCAACTTCGAAGTATTTCTTTTGACGTGGAGACCACGCTTCAACATCCACTGATTTACATTTTAAATCTGCCAAATCACCTGAACAGCATTCCAATGTACGTACTGGAATATCTAATGTTCTGAAGAATTCTACAGTATTCATATATAATTTTTTAAACCATTCCATACTTTCTTCTGGCTTACAAACAACGATCATTTCTTGTTTTTCAAATTGGTGAATACGATACACACCACGTTCTTCAATACCGTGAGCACCTTTTTCTTTACGGAAACAAGGTGAGTATGAAGTGTAAGTATATGGAAGATCTTTTTCTTCAAGAATTGTATCCTTGAATTTACCAATCATAGAGTGTTCACTTGTACCAATTAAATACAAATCTTCACCTTCGATTTTATACATCATACCTTCCATTTCCGCAAATGACATTACTCCATCAACTACTGAACTACGAATCATATATGGTGGAATTACATACGTAAATCCTTTTTTATCAATCATGAAATCACGAGCATAATTTAAGATTGCTGAATGTAGACGAGCAACATCTCCCATTAAATAGTAGAATCCATTTCCAGCTACACGACGTGCTGCATCTAAATCAATTCCGCTTAAACGTTCCATGATTTCAGTGTGATAAGGAATTTCAAAATCAGGAACAACAGGTTCTCCAAATTTTTCTAATTCAACATTTTCACTATCATCTTTTCCAATAGGAACACTATCATCAATGATGTTTGGGATCTGCATCATTTTTTCAGTAACAGACTCTCTTAATTTAATTTCTTTTTCTTCCAAAGCTGTTAACTCGTGAGCAATCTCAGCCATTTGTTGCTTAATTTCTTCAGCTTCTTCTTTTTTACCTTGGCCCATCAACTTACCGATTTCTTTAGAAATCTTTTTACGATTAGCACGTAAATCATCCGCATGTTGTTGTGTTTGGCGAAGTTCTTTATCCTCCATTAACACTTCATTTACTAAAGGCAATTTGTAGTCTTGGAACTTTTTCTTAATGTTCTCTTTGACAATGTCCGGATTTTCACGGACAAATTTCATATCTAACATGATATCCTCCTCTGCATAAAAAAAGAGACACTCGCACCCATAAAGGGACGATGTCTCGCGTTGCCACCCTTTTTACCATATATATACATATATGATCTCTTAACATGATAACGGTATGTACCGGATCAAACTACTAATTTCATTCAATCACTCTAAGGTGCTATTCAATTATTCATATCAGTATTTTCACCAGCCATACTGTCTCTATTTAATATATGGAATAATCTACTTATCCTTATCTTTGTTTTCAACACATTTATACCATTAAAACAAAGATAAAGTCAACCGCTTATTCTGTGAAATAGCCTCATTAAATCGGATTTATCATATGATTCTACTTATCTACAAATCATATTCAATATCACAATTATATATAGCATTAAAATATAAGAAATCCATCTATAATCCATTCCCATGAATATTAAAAACTGAATAAACAAAAGTAACCCTAATAGAGAAAAGAAGGCATAAATTCGTTTTGTTGAATTATCATAATACAAATAATATAAGCCAATTACTGCCATTGCAAAAATAGCGCCAATACATAAAGATCCTATAATGCTTCCATGACCAGAAATATAAACACATGCCGCAACAAAGATCATACATACTAAGGAAATTTTATCTGCTTTTCTATCTTGTCTAAAACTTTCCATTTTGTATACATCTAAATTGTGAATAATATTTGTGACTTCTTCATTCGAATAATTCAAACTCTTTTTACATGATATCAATTCAGCCACAGAAACATGCAAAGATTCAGATAGGGCAGGTAACAATTGAATGTCTGGATATCCTATTCCACGTTCCCATCGGCTAACAGCTTTATCTGTGACATGTAGCTGTTGAGCTAATTCCATTTGCGTCATATTGTTTTCTTTTCTTAACTTACAGATAAACATTCCCATATCTTTTGCGTTCACATATATCACTTCTTTCTATAATAAATTTATATCCATTCTATCAAATTGGCAATCAACGTGTCGTTTATATAATGTATTTGGGTTATTTCTATCTGATTTATCATATGAAAAAGGAGTAAAATCATAATTCTACTCCTTACATGCTTTATTCTTCTGTATTTTCTTCTGATTCTGCTTCAGGCTCTTCATGATCTACCAATGTCATACGCGTTACTTTCGCATCTCCATTTAAGTTGATCAATCTTACACCTTGTGTATTTCTTCCGTAGATTCCTACATTCTCTAAAGCTACACGGATCATGATTCCATCACTCGCAACAATCATCGCATCTTCTTTACCAGTAACCGCACGCATACACATTAGCTTACCTGTCTTTTCTGTGATATTAATTGTGCTAACACCTTTTTTACCACGAGAAGTCAAACGATAATCTTCGAACTTACTACGCTTACCATAACCATTTTCAGAAACAACAAGAACTGTATCACCTTCACTTGATAATGCAGCACCTACAACTTCACTGCCATCACAATTGAATCCTAATACACCACTTGCACTACGTCCCATGATACGAACTTGATCTTCATTGAATCGAACAGCTTTACCATTTGATCCAGAAATAATTACTTCGTCTTGTCCCGTAGTTAATTTCACAAAGCGTAACTCATCATCTGGTTTTAAACTAATCGCAATCTTACCATTACGATTGATATTTTCAAATTCAGATACAGATGTACGTTTCACAATACCATTCTTTGTAACGAATAATAATGTTTCGCTTTCATCATCCTTAGGAACAGCTACAAGAACATTTACTTTTTCACCTTTTTCCAAAGTCATTAAATTCACAATTGGAATTCCTTTAGATGTTCTAGATCCACTTGGAACATTGTATCCTTTTAATCGATATACACGACCCTTATCTGTAAACAACAACAAGAAATCATGTGTTGACATCGAAATCATAGTATCGATAGAATCCTCTTCATTTAATGTCAATGATTTGATTCCACGACCACCACGATTTTGAGCACGATATGTATCTACAAGCTGACGCTTAATATATCCAGACTCAGTTAATGTGATAATTACATCTTCCACTGGAATTAAGTCTTCATCTTCCATATCAACAGAAGCATCACTAATTTCAGTTCTTCTTTCATCACCGTATTTCTGATCAATTTCAGTTAAATCGTCACGAATGATTTGAAGAACACGATCATGATTTGCCAAGATATCCTTCAAATCTTCAATCGTCAATAATAATTGTTGATATTCATTTTCAATCTTATCTCGTTCCAATCCAGATAATCTTCTTAACTGCATTGCCAAGATAGCTTTAGCTTGAATCATGCTCAATCCAAACGCATCACATAAATCTTGAGATAAACCGGCCTCATCTTTTTTAGAACTACGAATCATATGAATAACTTCATCGATATGATCCATCGCAATTCGTAAACCTTCTAAGATATGTGCACGATCCTGTGCCTTCTTTAAATCAAACTGTGTTTTTCTTACAACTACATCAACCTGATGATCAATATAATCATGAATAATATCTTTTAAAGGCAATTGTTTAGGACGACCATTTTCAAGTGCCAACATATTGATACCAAATGAAGTTTGAAGTGGTGTTAATCTAAACAACTGATTTAAAATTACTTCTTCCTGCGCATCCTTCTTTAGCTCCATTACAATACGAATACCTTCACGGTTACTTTCATCATTTAAGTAGGTAACACCCTGAATTGCTTTATCACGAATTAAAGAAGCCATTTTAGTAATTAAGTTTGCCTTATTGACCTGATAAGGAATTTCATAGAAAATAATCTGTTTCTTTCCGTTTGATAATTCTTCAACACGATACTTAGAACGAATCATAATGGATCCACGTCCTGTTTCAAATGCTTGACGAATACCTTTACGACCCAAAATGATTCCTCCAGTAGGGAAGTCCGGTCCTTTAATGACTTCCATCAATTGAGGAACCGTAATATCCGGATCATCCATTACCGCAAAAATGGCTTGAATCGTTTCTGATAAATTATGAGGTGGAATATTTGTTGCCATACCAACCGCAATACCCACAGCACCGTTGATCAACAAGTTTGGAATACGACTCGGAAGCACAACTGGCTCGCTTTCTTCACCATCATAGTTTGGAATAAAATCGACCGTATCCTTTTGAATATCTCGCAGCATCTCCATAGAGATTTTTGACATACGAGCTTCCGTATAACGCATTGCCGCAGCTCCATCTCCATCTAGAGAACCAAAGTTTCCATGACCATCCACTAATGGATATCGATACGAGAAATCCTGGGCCATACGAACCATCGCATCATATACAGCTGTATCCCCATGAGGGTGATACTTACCAATAACTTCACCAACAATACGTGCACTCTTCTTATGTGCAACACCTGAAGTAATTCCCAATTGATTCATCGCATGCAAAATACGACGATGAACTGGTTTCATACCATCACGAACATCTGGTAATGCACGTGAAACAATAACAGACATTGAATAATCTAGAAAGGCTGTACGCATTTCTTTGGATATTTCAACATCTTCTACATAGTCATATCGCTTATTTTCTTCTTCCATAAGGACCTCCTACTAGTAATCCAAATTAGCGTATACAGCATTTTCCTGAATATATTCACGACGAGGCTCTACATCCTCACCCATCAACATATCAAATACACTGTCCGCTTCCATCGCATCATCAATTGTGACACGTTTCAATACTCTATGATGTGGATCCATCGTTGTTTCCCACAACTGTTCTGCATCCATTTCCCCTAAACCTTTATAACGCTGAACTTTATATCCATCTTTAAATTCTTCACGCAACTGATCCATTTCCTGTTCCTTATACGCATAGGCAATCTTTTTTCCTTTTTGCACCTTATATAAAGGAGGTTGTGCAATATAAACATATCCACCTTCAATAACAGGTTTCATAAAACGATATAAGAAAGTCAACATCAATGTACAAATATGACTACCATCGACATCGGCATCGGTCATAATAACAATTTTGTGATAACGTAATTTCGATACGTCTACATCTTCTTGAATTCCACATCCAAAAGCAGTAATCATACTACGAATTTCCTGGTTTTCAAAAATACGATGCGTTCTAGCTTTTTCAACATTTAAAATCTTACCACGCAAAGGTAAAATAGCTTGTGTTTTCGCGTCACGACCTTGTTTCGCGCTGCCCCCGGCAGAATCACCTTCGACGATATAGATTTCACATTCACTTGCATCTTTACTTGAACAATCCGTTAATTTACCTGGTAATGAACTAATTCCATCCAACGCTGATTTACGACGTGTTAATTCACGAGCTTTTTTTGCTGCAATTCTTGCCTTGCTGGCAATTTCTGCCTTTTCTACAATAGCCTTGGCAATATCTGGATTTTCTAAGAAGAAACGATTGATCTGTTCACCCGCAATATTTGAAACAATCTTACGAACTTCACTATTTCCTAATTTTGTCTTTGTCTGTCCTTCATACTGAGGATCCGGGTGCTTAACAGAAATAATCGCAACCAATCCCTCTTTAACGTCATCCTGAGATAAACTCTCATCCTTTTTGATCATATTATTATTTTTCGCATAGGTATTAATACAACGAGTCAAAGCCATTCTGAAACCATCTTCGTGATATCCACCTTCATGCGTATGAATATTATTACAGAAAGAATAAATACTAGATTGATAGCCATCGTTATATTGCAAAGCAACTTCTGCAAGAATACCATCCTGCAATCCCTCTACATAAATGACTTTGTCACTGATTGTACTCTTATTCTTATTTAAGAATTGTACATACTCAATAATTCCACCCTCATATTTATAGTCATTACTTGGACCATCTGATGTTCTTTTATCTGTTAAAGTTAAACGTATATCCTTATTTAAGAAGGCAAGCTGACGCAGACGAGAATTCAACGTTTCATAATCATAAACTGTTGTATCCTTAAAAATCGTTGGATCCGCTTTAAAACGAACTAAAGTACCTGTTTCTTCTGTTGTACCAATAATTTTTAAAGGCTCCACCGCATGTCCACCATTTTCAAAACGAATAAAATAGATTTTACCATCCTGATAAACAGTAACCTCTAACCATTCACTCAACGCATTAACGACACTGGCACCAACACCATGCAAACCTCCGGAAACCTTATAAGCGCCTCCGCCAAATTTTCCACCTGCATGTAATACCGTCATAATTGTTTCTACTGCGCTAATTCCTGTCTTTTCATGAATTCCAACTGGCATACCACGACCATTATCACGTACCGCAATAATATCTCCTGGCTCAATTGTCACATCAATTCGATTCGCAAAACCAGCCAAGGCCTCATCAATACCATTATCCACAATTTCCCAAACTAGATGGTGAAGTCCACGTACAGAAGTGGAACCAATATACATACCTGGTCTCAAACGAACCGCTTCTAACCCTTCTAACACCTGAATATCATCCGCTGTATACGAATGCTCTACTTGTGTAGCTTGTGTTTCTAATTCTTCAAATTCAAGAATCTCTTTTTGTAATTCATCCTGACTCATTTGTAGACCTCCTTGATTCTCCCTTGTTCTATATCATAGAATCGAACTTCACGATTCCAATGCATATTCAATCGTTCTGTTGTTGTTATAAAAATCTGCATATCGTTAGGAAGCTTTTCAATTAATTGTCGCTTTCTAAGATTATCCAGTTCACTAAATACGTCATCCAATAATAAAATTGGATATTGCCCACTCTTTTCATAAATAATTTGGGCTAACCCCAATTTAAGTGCCAGTACAAAACTTCTTTTCTGCCCCTGACTGGCCACTTCACATACAGGTTTTCCATTCAATTCAAATAAAATATCATCCCTATGAATTCCAATCAAAGTCTGATGATATTTTTTTTCTTTTTCAAAAACCTTGGCATAAGCTTCCTTCATATCTCCATCCAAATCAATAAACGTTATATACTTAGCATCTATATATTCTTTTTCATTTGAAAAGAATGGATATAGCTCACGCGCTTTTATCATCAAAGAATTCAAAAATTCATTTCTTTGTTTCATAATGATTTTTTGAACATCTATCATCTGATCCAAATAAATTTGAACTAAACACTCATCCACTTTACTCTGTTTCAAAGCTTGATTTCTCTGCTTTAAAATTTTTTGATACGAAGATAACGTAACCGTGTACGTTTTTGACAATTTCATTAACTCCATATCAATAAATCGTCTTCGATTTTTTGGAGATGAAGTAAATAAAGATAAATCGTCTGGACAAAATAAGATTGCATTTTCAATTCCAATAAAATCCGAATACTTCTTAACTGGATTTTGAAAACGAAACAAATGCTTTTTTTGATGATCCACAATCACTTTCAATTCTTCTTTTCTGTGATTAGACTCCACCGTTGCCTGAACACAAAATTCTTTGCACCCATGCATGATCATACTGTCCAATTGATTTGTTCGAAACGAACGCAAATGACTTAAAAAATAAATAGCTTCAATTAAATTCGTTTTGCCCTGTGCGTTTTTTCCATATAAAAAATGAATGCATTTTGGTGTAAAAGAAAAAGACATGGTTTCATAATTACGGAAATGAAAACATGTCAGTTTTTCAACATTCATTTCACTTCAATCCTTATTCCATTAGTTTCTACAATATCTCCATGGTAGATCTTTTTTCCACGACGATTTTCATTAACGCCGTTGACTAATACTTCCATGTTTGCTAAATATTCCTTGGCCTGTCCACCACTATAGACAACATCGCAAGCTTTCAGCAATTGTGCTAATGTAATATACTCATCTTTAAGTTCAAATTCCATGAAAATACCTCTTTTCGCACTATAATTATATCATAAAACGACATAAATAGCTATGCGTACAGAGATACCGATATAAAAAGAAACCGTTTAAAACGAGTTTAAACGGCATTTTCTTTAATCATAACTACGAATTGGCACTAAAATCATTAAGACTGAAGCATCTTCCGGATTTGATACCTTGATAGGCTTCATAAATCCAGAAAATTCAATTAATACTTTTTCGCATCCCAATGCCTTGATCGCATCCAACATATATGTACCATTACATGTCAATGAAATATCTTCTCCTTCATATTCACACTTAGTCAATACTTCATCAGAGTTTCCAATTTCACTTGAATACGTCTTAACATGAGTTTCTGCAGTTGAACATTCCAGCTTAATTAAATGTACTTTATCATTACGAATGAAGTTAGTACGATCAATTGTACCTGCAATTTCATATGAATCCACCAACATCTTAGATACACAACTTGTAGGAATAATTCTTTGTACATCTGGGAAAGTTCCATCAATCAAACGAGTTTGGATAATTGTTTTATCAAATACAAACTGTGCTTTTTTAGAATCTGCATAAATATCGATTGTATCATCATCTGAAACAGAACGAACAACCTCAGTTAAAGATTTACTAGGAATTGTGATATTAAAATCTTGACTTGAATTCAATTCAATTGTTTTTCTAGCTAAACGATATGAGTCTGTTCCAGAACAATACAACATATTACCTTGTGAATTGAAATTTACCCCCGTTAATACTGGACGTTGATCTTTGTCGCTGCACGCAAATGCAGTCTGAGAAACGATTGATTTTAAATCTGTTGCCTTTAATACAAAATGATGATTAGGTTGTGTAAAATCAATATCAGGATATTCATTAGAACGAATACCATTTAAGTTAAATTGACCATTATCACTAGAAATACGAACTAAAGAGTAGTCAATGACTTCAATTTCAATATTTTTACAATCCAACTTACGAACAATTTCTAATAAATACTTAGAATCAATAATAATAGATCCTTCTTCTTCAATATCTAAATTATTCAATTCACCAGGAACAATTACAGTACGAATGGATATATTTGAATCACTACCAGTTAAAATCATTGAACCATCTTTTAAATCAATACAAATACCTGATAGTGCAGGTAATGGAGAAAAGACACTAATAGCTCTAGAAACAATAGATAGCTTGTCATAAAAATATTTTCGATCAATAGAAAAATGCATAAAATCCTCCTTTTATTAATATATTTATATATAAATTATAATATAAGGGACTGTATAAGTGTGTAAAAATTGCACAGACCCTTTAAAATACGTACTCTACGCTAATTTTTTGGATGTGGATTCCATGAGGAATACAGTGTATAAATTAAGAATCCAAAGTGCTACGAATTTTTTCAACAGCTGTTTTAAAAGCTTCATCTTTTTGAATCAATTTCTTAGCACGCTCATACGAACTAGAAATTGTCGTATGATCACGACCCCCTAATTCTTGCCCAATAGATACATAAGATTTATGAAGCAAGTCTCTAGATAAGTAAACACAGATATGTCTTGCGTTCGCAATAAATTTTTGACGACATTTACCCTCTAAATCCTTGTAAGATAAGCCATAAAAACGTGTTACAGCCTTCTTTATCTTTTTGATTGTCAATTCATCCGATTGCGATACAATAGGCTCTTTAACTAATACTTTACGCGTAAAATCCATATCGATTACATCTGGATTAAATAGTGTCGCATTAAATATCAAGCGATTTAAAGTTCCCTCTAGATTTCTTACGTCATTTGAATATTTACCAGCTAAATAATCAATAACATCTTCGCTCATATTCACACTTTCTTCACGACCTTCGATTTTCTTCTTTAAAATCGCTTTGCTAGTTTCGAATTCTGGTTTAGAAATACTGATTGTAAGCCCAGAAACAAAGCGTGAAATTAAACGAGACTGTAATCCACTAATTTCACTAGGATGCATATCACTTGTGATAATAATCTGTGTATTCTTTTGAATCAATTGATTATAGACAGTGAAGAAGATTTCCTGACTACTAGAATGTTGCTGCAAATTTTGAATATCATCAATTAAGAAATAATCACAGTCTAGAAGTTGTTCCTTTACTCTTTCTACAGTATTGCCATGAACATTTTTGGTTTTCATAGCTTCAATTAATAAAGAAACTAAATCTCCACTATACATATAAATTACTTTACATTCAGGATGTTCCTTAGCTAGATAATTTCCCATCGCATGTAGTAAATGGGTTTTACCTAAGCCAGAATTACCATACAACATAAGGGGATTGAAGGGATGAGAAGTCGTTTGTGTACAACAAGCTAAACATGCGGCATAAGCCTCCGCATTAGAATTACCTTCGACAAAATTTTCAAATGTATAAGAAGGATTGAATTTATTTTCTAATAAAACATTCGTTCTTTGTTTGACAACCTCTTCAGGCATCATCTTTTCCATTTCTCTTTGGTGGATAAACTGAATTGTTAATGTATCGCCCCAGACCTCACTTAAAGTGGATTCAAACAGTTCTTTTTCTTTCTGTTTCTTTAAAATACTAAAAGTGATTGTAGAACGATAGGCTACATAAGCTATATTATCCTCTATTTTAAATAGAGTTGTTTTTGAAATCCATGAATTGAATGTATGACTATCAAAATAGTTGGATTCTTGTATTTTTTGTAAAGTTTCATTCCATATCGATGCATAAGACATGGTAGACATAGTAAAACCTCCTTGCAATATTACTATTATACACGATTTTTACACTTATCCCCATTTATTCTTTTGGGATAAATTTTTTCCCAATGTGGACTTATGTGCAAAAAAAATGAACAAAATCGGGATAACTCACTTTATATTCATATTATACACATATAGAATCATTGATAAACAAAGGCTCTCAATGACTTTTCCCAAGTTATACAGAGAATGAATTTAGAATGTTTTTATCCACTGTATAACTTAGGATTTTATATACATTTTATATGTATATTTTGAATTAAAATAAAATAGAACACAGATCCATGTATATAATATGTGGATAATATATAGACCATTTTGTGTAAAACTAATAAAATGTTATAATGAAGTGCAGGAATATAAAGGGGTATAAAAGTATATGTATATTTTTAAATCGAATATAAATCAAAAAGAATACGATCACTTTGTAGAAAATCATCCTAGTTGTAGTTTGCTTCAAAGCTACAAATGGGCAAATATAAAAAATAATTGGAACTCCATTTATACAGGAGTTTATGAAAAGGATACATTAGTAGCCGCTGGGTTGGTATTGATTCGTCCATTACCACTTTCTTTTTCTATGTTTTATTTGCCTAGAGGACCAATTTTAGATTATAAAAATAAAGAGTTATTGAATTTTTACTTTACAGAATTAAAGAAAATTGCCAAAAAAGAACATTGTTTATTTATTAAATTTGATCCAAGTATTTTAATTTCAAGCTTCCACTTAGACGAAGAAAGAAAAGAATTTAATTATAAGGAAGAGTTTGAAAATATTAAATCATGTAAAGCCATTCATTATGGATTCAATAAAGATTTTGATACAACCATTCAACCAAGATACAATATGGTAGAGTATGCAGATGATTTTGGAATGGACAATTTATCTAAAAAAGGGAAAAAGAACATTAAAATTGCTCAGAAACAAAATTTAGATATTCAATTTGGACACAAAGAATTATTGGAAGACTTTGATAAAGTCATGAAATGTACAGAGGAAAGAAAAGGAATTTCTTTACGAACAAAAGAGTATTATGAATTACTTCTAGATACATATGCAGATGATGCATTTATCACTTTAGCCTATTTCCATATCCACGATATGTTAAAAGAGACAAAAGAAAGATATGAACAGTGTTTACTAGATTTAGAGAGTTGTCCAGAGAATGCAAAGAAGAAACGTTTTACCTTGGAAGAATTAAAAGACTCATTAGAGAAGAAAATCAGTAAATATGAAGAAGATGTGAAAACATATGGTGAAACAGTCTGTGTTTGTGGAACACTAACCGTAAAATATGGACATACATCAGAAATTTTATATGCAGGAATGAATGAAGATTTCAAACGATTAATGGGACCATATTTAACTTGGTATAAAACAATGGAAAAATGTTTTGAACTTGGATGTAAAACAAGTAATATGGGTGGAATTGAAGGAACTCTTAAGGGAGGACTTGTTGATTTTAAAGAAATATATCATCCTAGAATCAATGAATACATTGGTGAATTTGATATTCCGGTTAATTCATTATTGTATAATGTTGCATTTAAATTTTATAAGAAGATTAAGGAAAGAAACGCAAAACACAAATAATTTAAGCATGATTTAAGTACGACTATCTATTATATCCAAGTAAGGATGGAATTTGATATGTCGTATTTATTTTTTAAAGAGATAAACCGAGAAGAATTTGACGAGTTTGTAAAAAATCATGAATATTGTAATTTACTACAAAGTTATAACTGAGCAAAAGTAAAAAATAATTGGGATCACATGTATACAGGGGTATATAGAGATAATGAATTAGTCGCAACAGGCTTAGTATTGATAAAAAGATTACCATTATCATTTTGTATGTACTATTTACCCAGAGGTCCTATTATGGATTATAAGGATAAAGAGCTTGTTCAATATTATTTTGATCAATTAAAAAAGTTAGCCAAAAAAGATCATTGTATCTTCATTAAATTTGATCCAGCTATTCATGTTAATGATTATGATTCAAAATCATATAATATAAATAGATATAAGGATACAGAAATATATTTAGACATATTTAAAAGCTGTAAAGCTACACATCATGGCTATACAATGAGTATTGCGGATACAGTACAGCCTAGATTTCAATCGAACGTATATTCATATGAAAATATAGAGGAAACATTGCCAAAACATACGAAACGTTTAATTAAAGATGCAGATCGAAGAAATGTACAAATTATTCATGGACAAGGTGAATTGCTAGATGAATTCAGCCGACTTGTAGAATTGACGGAATCAAGAAAAGGCGTTGCGTTAAGAGATAAAGAATATTTCAAGACATTATTAGAAAATTATCCTGAAGGAAGCGTCATCTTTTTAGCGACTTGCAACGTATATCAATTAGATAAAGAGGCAAAGGAAAAGAAGGTACAGATTGAAAAAGAAATGGATGCAACACCTGAAAATGCTAAAAAGAAGTTACATCGTTTAGAAGATCAGTTACAAAGTGTAAATAAAGATATTAATGAATATAAGAAAATATTTGATGAATTTGGTCAAGAAGATAAAGAGATTGCGATTGCAGGAATACTTAGTATTCAATATGGAAATACTTGTGAAATGTTGTATGCTGGAATGGATGAAAGATTTAAAAAATTTATGCCACAATATAAGGAGTATGTTGAAAACTTTAAATGGGCCTTTGATAGAAGATGTCTGTGGAGTAATATGGGTGGTGTAGAAGGATCTTTAGATGATGGATTGACAAAATTTAAAGATAATTTTAATCCAACTATCAATGAATTCATTGGAGAATTTGATATACCTGTTTATCCAATTATGTATCGTTTAACTCAAAAAGCATATGAAATACTGAAAAGTAAGCATAAGTGATAATTATTTTATTGACAATCATTTTAATTTGTGTTTATAATGTTTGAGCAATCTTATTTGAAAATTTAGAAGAAGAAAAAGACTGAGGGGTGTAATCAAGATGAAAAGAACATATCAGCCAAGTAAGAGAAAACACCAAAAAGTTCATGGCTTCCGTGCTCGTATGGCAACTGTTGGTGGACGTAACGTTCTTTCTAGAAGAAGAGCGAAAGGCAGAAAGGTTTTATCCGCATAGAAATCACCTGCTAGGTGATTTTTTTGTCTGGATAGGGAAATAACATGAAAAAAGAATTTCGTGTATTAAAAAACTATGAGTTTTCTTCCATCATCCAGAATCGACAATTTGTTAAGTCGTCGTCTTTTGTTTGTTATTTTCAAAAACGTAAACTAGACCATGCAAGAGTCGGAATCAGTGTTGGCAAAAAATTAGGAAATGCGGTCTGTCGTAATAAAGTGAAAAGACAGCTTCGTAGTATAGTAGATGATATTTTTACATTTGAAGAGGAATATGATCTTATTATTATAGTCCGACCTGCCTACGCTAATAAGTCGTTCGAAGAAAATAAAAACGAAATGAAAGAAAATCAAAATCGGATAAATAAAAGATTTTTGAAAAAGTAGAGGAATAAAAAATGAAACAATTTTTGCAGAAAAAAGCAAAATTGGTCTTTCTATGTATGTTGGTATTATTAACATGTACGGCTTGTGCAAATCCAAGAGGTAGAGATGGAAAAACATTAGCAGACCAAATTATTGCAAGTGAAGAAACTACAATTGATGCAAGTAAAATCAATTACAAAGACATTTCTGATAAGAAATTAAAGAAAGAAATTAAAAAGAATATCAAAGATGGGCAATATACAATTCAACCAACAACTTTTAAAAATTCTATGTCTAAAGGATGGTTTGAAGGTTTAATTGTTTGGCCAATCGCACAAATTATTAACTTAATTTCATCAAAAACAGATGCCGGTGTAGGTATCATTTTAACAACATTATTAATTCAGATGCTTGTATTTGTATTTACACGTAAATCACAAATGTCTACACAAAGAATGCAGGAAATTCAACCTGAAATTCAAAAGATTCAAAATAAATATAAAGATAAAACAGATGAGCGTTCTAAAATGCAGATGGCTCAAGAAATGCAGAATATTTATCAAAAATACGATATTCACCCATTTGGTTCAATGTTAATTACTTTCATTCAGCTACCAATCATGATGGGTATGTATTATGCAACAATGCGTTCAGTAAGTGTTGTTAGCGGAAGCTTTATGGGTATTTCTTTAGCAGGTACTCCACTTGATGGATTTAAAGCATTCGATATCGCATATATCTCAATTTATGTGTTGATGGTTATCTTCTATATTGTATCAATGAAATTACCTCAATGGTTAAAGAAATGGCAAGATAAGAAAGATAACGTTAAAGTTAAAAAATATGCGCAGGAAGAAACAAATCCTATGGCTAACAGCATGAACATGTCAATGTACTTCATGACAGCAATGATTTGTATTATGTATATTTCATGGCCAATGGCGATGTCATTCTATTGGTTAGTATCAAGTGTAATTCGTGTATGTCAATCATTGATCCTACACAAAGTTATGAACAAAAAGTAGGTATAACATATGGAATTCGCTAAATTTACTGGAAAAACTTTAGATGAAGCTTTAGCAGCTGCTTGCAATGCTAAAGGATGTACAAAAGAAGAACTTCATTATGAAGTTACAGAAGAAAAAAGTGGTTTTTTAGGAATCGGAAAAACAATTGAAATTGAAGCATATTGCCCAAAAGATATTGATGATTTCATTAAGTCATATATTCAAACATATTTTGACAATGCAGAATTAGATGGAACTGTTGAAATTGAAAATGATCATGGTTTCTATCGTATTACTGTAAACACAAAAAACAATGCGATTATGATTGGTAAAGCGGGTAAGTCTTTACAAGCATTCAATCGTTTAGTTAAAGCTGCAGTAAGTGCAGCATTCAAAAAGCGTATCGGACTTTTAATCGATGTGAATGGTTATAAGGAAGAAAGATACGAAAAAATCTGTAAAATGGCAGTTCGCATCGCAAAAGATGTACGTCGTACAAAAGTAGATGCAGTATTAGATCCAATGCCAGCTGATGAAAGAAAGGCAATTCACAATGCTTTAGCAGGAATGAACGATATTTCTACTAAGAGTGAAGGTGAAGGCGAAGGACGCCGTTTACACATTTTATATACACCAGGAAAAGATGAAGAATAACGGGATTATCCCGTTATTTTTTTGAAGGAGGGCTTCATGAAAATTATTATTGGATTAGGGAATATTGGTAGAGAATATGAAAATACACGTCATAATGCAGGTTTTATGGCGATTGATAAATTGGCACAAATGCTAGAAATGGATTTTAATCAGGAAAAATTTTCGGCTTATTTTGCGAAAAAGAAAATTGATGGAGAAGACATAATTTTATTAAAACCAACCACATATATGAATAATAGTGGTATCGCATTAAGACAATGCATGGATTTCTATAAAGTGCCTTCTGAAGATATCCTTGTATTATATGATGATATGGATATGCCTGTTGGAAAACTTCGTTTGCGTCAAAAAGGTAGTGCTGGTGGTCATAACGGAATCAAGAGTATTATTTCTCATATTGGCACACAGGAATTCGATCGTATTCGCATAGGAATTGGTAAAGATAAATTAATTCCAGTTGTAGACTGGGTACTAGGTAAATTTCCTCAAGAACAACAAGAGGATTTAAATCATGCTTTAGAACAAGCCGCGAAAGCAGCTAAATTTTCAATAAAACACTCTTTTAGTGACACAATGAATAGGTATAATAAGAAGTAGAAGGTGGTATTTTTGAAAGATACAATATTAAATAAATTACAGTCCAATCCAGTAGCTCAACAAATGCTTCAATTTGGCAATAATATTGGTAACTTATTTCCAAATGAAGAAGCTTTATGTATGGCTAGTGCTTTTATGCAGGATAAACAAACACGAATTGTAGTTAAGAAAAATCGTTATGAAGCGCAACAACTCTATCAAAGATTGAAACCACTTATTAATGATACATTATTATTTGTGATGGAAGAATCTTTGCGTGTACAAGCCATCGCTTCAAGTCCAGAAGATAAACAAGAACAACTTTATGTATTAACTCAGCTTGTGAAAGAAGATAAGCCACGTATTATTATATGTAATACGGCGGCCTTTTTGCGTTACTTACCCGATAAAGAATTATTTAAAAGTCTTTGTTTCAAATTTGAAGTAGATCAAGAAATTACGATGGCAGAATTGAAACAAAAACTAAATCGTGCCGGCTATACAAAGGTCAATTATGTAGATCGTCCATGTACATACGCAAGTCGTGGAGGAATTGTCGATGTATATTGCCTTGAATATGAACATCCAATTCGTATTGAATTTTTTGATACAGTGATTGAATCCATTCGTTTATTTCATGAAGAAACTCAGCGAACAATTCAAACAATAGATTCTGTATTGATTAATCCAGCTACAGATTTATTGTTTACAGATAATCAGATTGAGTATCTTCAAAAAGAAATTGATTCTGAATTAGAAAAACAACAGGCAAAATTAATTCAAGATGATTATGACTTCTTATTGGATTATATTGAAAAAGATAAGATTTCTATAGAAAACTATGATATTGATCCACATTTGTATATTTATTTTAGTTATTTAAATGCCAATAAATTAACTGACTATGTCAATGGACACATTATTTTCTCAAGTCAGGAAGAAGTGGAAAGTGGATATAAAAAATTGAATGAGGAAACGATATCTTTTATTCAGGAAATGGTTGAATCTCATCAATATTTACCTAAGTATGGTATGTTCCATGACATATTTACATTTGAAAAAGAACATACGATTCAGATGTTCCATGATTTCTTAGATTTTAAACATCCAATCTTCTCAAAAATAGAGACATTAGAAAAATCAGATCAACCATTGATTCAAATTCTAGAGAATCTAAAAGGGGAAAATATCTATATTTCTTTGGATGATGAACATACAAAAAAAGTGCAGGAAGCCTTAAAAGCTTATTCAATTCATAGGAATATCACATTTATTGAAGATGACTTTTATGAAGGATTTACATATGAAGATATTTCTGTTTATACACAACAGGAATTATTTCATCATCCTAGTCAAATTAAGCGTTATCAGAAAACATTTAAACAAGGTCAGATTTTACAGAATATTCTTGAACTAGAACCAAACGATTATGTTGTACATGAACAATATGGTATTGGCCAATATGTTGGAATTACAACGCGAAAAATAAAAGGAAAGACATTAGATTATTTACATGTTTTATACAATGGAGGCGATGAATTATTTGTCCCATTATCACAATTTCAGTTGGTAAGAAAATACGTGTCCAAAGAAGGTGTGGGCATCAAATTATCGCAATTGGGTTCTAACAAATGGAAAAAGACGAAGGAAAAGGTTTCTAAAAAGGTTGAAGAAATTGCGTCTCGATTAGTTGAGTTATATGCGAAGCGAAATGAAGATATTGGTTTTGCGTTCAGTAAAGATGATGATCTACAAAGAGAATTTGAAGAAGCCTTTGAATATGAGGCAACACCAGATCAAATGAAAGCTACAGAAGAAATCAAACGAGAAATGGAAAAGCCAAAACCAATGGATCACTTATTATGTGGAGATGTAGGGTTTGGTAAGACAGAAGTAGCTATGCGTGCTGCATTCAAGGCTATTTCAAATAATAAACAAGTAGCTTTACTGTGCCCAACTACAATTTTATCTATGCAACATTATCAGACGTTTATAAAGCGTTTTGAAAATGTAGGTGCTAATATTCGCGTAGTGAATCGTTTTGTGCCAACAAAAGAAATGAGTCAGATTAAAAAAGAATTGGCGGACGGGCAAGTTGATATTATTATTGGTACACATAAATTATTGAATAAATCTTTTCAATATAAAAGCTTAGGTTTATTGATTATTGATGAGGAGCAGCGATTTGGAGTTGAGCACAAAGAAAAAATTAAAGAGATGAAAAACACAATCGACGTTTTATCTTTAAGTGCAACACCAATTCCTAGAACTTTACAGATGTCTTTGATTGGGGTACGTACGATTTCACAATTGAATACACCACCATTGCATCGTCATCCAATTCAAACGTATGTGATGGAAAACAAAAAGAGTGTCGTGAAAGAAATCATTCAAAGAGAATTATCTCGTGGAGGACAAGTTTTTTATTTGTATAACCACGTATCGAATATCTATTCTGTAGCTAAAAATATTCAGAATATGTTCCCTGATGCCAAAGTAGCAGTGGCACATGGACGTATGGATAAGAATGATATTGAGCAGACGATGATTGATTTTGAGCAAGAGAAATATCAAATTTTAGTTTGTACAACAATTATTGAAACTGGACTAGATATTGCGAATGCGAATACGATGATCATTGATGATGCCGATCGTTTTGGATTGTCTCAACTTTATCAGATTCGAGGTCGTGTGGGGCGTCGTGAAAAAATCGCATATTGTTATTTATTGGTACAGCCACAAAAAGAATTAACAGAACAGGCACATAAAAGGTTAAAAGCCATTAAAGAATTTACATCTTTAGGCAGTGGATATAAAGTGGCTATGCGAGATTTAACAATTCGTGGAGCCGGAGACATGCTTGGGCCGCAACAAGCAGGATTTATTGATGATGTAGGACTGGATTTATATCTTGAAATGCTCGCAAGTGCCATTAAGGAAAAGCAAGGCAAGCCAATTGAGAATAAAAAGAATGATAAAGTGGCTCAAGTTCAGTTATCGGGATATATACCTAAAAAATTCACAGATAATGATGGAGATAAATTGGAAATCTATCAACACATTAAGAAAACAGAGAGTCTTACTGAATTGATTGAATATGAAAAACGTGTTGAAGACTTATTTGGGCATATTCCAAATGAAGTAAAACAATTGTTTGAACAGAAAAAACTGGATTTCTTTGTGAATCGAGAAGGTGTTGAATCATTAAAAGAAACAGATGACGTCGTTACAATCACAATGAGTGCTGAATGGTCAAAGAATTGTGATGGTGTTAAATTATTTGGAGCTATCAATGATATTAGTCGAAAGATCAATTTGAAATTAGAGAGTGGAAAAATTAAGATCATGATTTCTAAACGATTAAAGAAACATATTGAATTGTTGATGCAGGTTATTGATAAATTAGAAGGAGAGTTTTGATGCGATTAGATAAATATTTAAAAACAGCACGAATCTTAAAAAGAAGAGAAGCTGCTAAAGAATTAGCTTTACAAGGACGTATCTGGGTCAATGAACGAGTGGCAAAACCAAGTACAGAATTAAAAATAGGTGATACAATTCGTATTCGTTTTGGAGCAAGACTTCTTGAAATTCGTGTATTAGATATTCAAAAACAAGTTTCGAAACAAAATGCCCAACTGTTGTTTGAAATTATACACGAAGAAAGAATCGAAGATGAACAAGCTTAATGTTGTGTGCGGAGCTCTTGTGATTGATGGAAAAGTGATGATTGCCCAAAGAAATTATGGTTCAAGCAAAGGTTTCTTTGAATTTCCTGGTGGAAAAGTTGAGAAAAGTGAAACAAAAGAAGAGGCATTAATTCGGGAATGGAAAGAAGAATGTGATATTGACATTCACAATGTGCAATATTTAGCTTCTAGCGTGGATTATCAAGATGGATATGAAATTCACTTAACTTGTTTCACATGTACTTCTAATGAAAAACCAACAAAATTAAGTGTGCATTCAGAATATATTTGGACAACTCCAGATCATATATATGACTATAACTTCTTTAAATCTGATAAAATGCTTGTAGAAGCATTAAAGGGGGTATGGCCATGTTTAACAAAACCAATGAAACCAAAGTATTAAGAGATCCTGTGCATGGATATATTCATGTGAAGTATCAAGTGATATGGGATTGTATCAACGCAAAAGAATTTCAAAGATTGCATCGCATCCATCAATTGGGTGGGGATTTTCAAATCTATCATACGGCGGAGCATTCCCGGTTTTCTCATAGTTTAGGTGTATATGAAATCACAAGACGGATGTGTGAAGAAGTGGATTCAATTGCGGCTACTTTAAGTGAATATGAAAAAATTCAGGTTTTATGTGCTGCTCTGTTGCATGATTTAGGACATGGACCATTTTCTCACTTCTTTGAAACACTTCACAAGAAACATCATGAACAAATGACTTGTGATTTAATTTTGGATCCAGAAACAGAAATTCATAAAGCACTAATTAAAGAGGATGAGGCTCTTCCACAAAATATTATGTTGATTCTAACACATCAACATGCAAAACCAATGATGTATCAAATGATTAGTTCACAACTGGATGCGGATCGAATGGATTATCTATTAAGAGATGCCTACGAAACGGGGACAAGCTATGGAAATTTTGATTTGGAAAGAATCTTACGTACTTTACGAGTAAAAAATGATTCTCTATGTGTGAAAATGAGTGGAATGCACAGTATTGAAGACTATATTATGGCAAGATACCACATGTATTGGCAGGTTTACCTTCATCCAGATGCCAAATCATATGAAATTATGATTCAACAATTCTTTAAACGATATGCACAAGTACGAAACATAGAAGTATTTGAACCATTATTGAATGGCGAGTTATCGAATAAGGATTTTTATTTAATGGATGAACATCGAATGTTCTATGGTTTTCAACAAGCTCTAGAATGTGAAGATGAAATTCTAAAGGATTTCGCAAATCGAATTTTGAATCGTCATTTGTTTGAGTGGATAGAAGATCCAAGTTACCAACAAATTCAAGAAATCAAGAATAAATTGGTGGCCTCCGGATATGACTTAGATTATTACTATTATGAAGCTATTTCACATTCTAAAGCATATTTGCCTTATACAGAAAATGATGAGAATCAAATAATATGGATGTTAGATTCTAAAAAAGAACGGGTATCTTTATCGAGTTGTTCACAGATTGTCAAGGCATTATTAAAGATGAAAAATCAAACAAATAAGCGTATTTATTTTCCAAAAGAAATACTTTAAAAACTACGGTAACATGTGATGTGTTACCGTTTTCACTTGTGAAAAAATAGTATAATTTTATAAAAAAAGGAGAATTTTAGATTAATTTTGATATATTTTCATTAAATTGTTATGTTTTTTAATAAATTTTCTTGCAAAAAAATCAGAGTGTGATATTATGCACTAGCTATGACAAATCAGGTACATTTATTTGATAAAATTTCGAATCAAACATTGTATAAAGGAGAGGCTAAGATTGATTTTTCTGGTAATGAAGGTCTATTAGTTTCTTTTAATAATGATACACATCATTTCGAATGGAGAATTTGGAAAAAAGGATTGGTAATTCGTAGTGAATCGGATATTATTGTGAATTTGACACTACGTTTAAATAGTCAAACAAAAGGTCACATAGAAACTGAATTTGGAAAAATAGATTTGGATTGTCATACAAGTCATTATGATGTAGATGAAAATTGTGTAGAAGTTAAATACAGTCTTATACAAGGGAATGAAAAACAAGAATTTCACTTTGTACTATATATAAATAAGGAGGATACATATGCAGTCAATTGAAGTTGAATTAAAGCAGGCCATTCAAAATGCAGTAAAAAAAGCATTTGATTTAGATTTAGATGTACAAAACATTGTGGTTGAAACACCAAAAAATAAAGATCACGGTGATTTCTCAAGTAATGTTGCGATGCAATTAACTCGTCAATTACACCAGAATCCAAGAATGATTGCACAAAGTATATTAGATGCATTCTCATTGGAAATGGTTTCTAATGTAGAAATTGCAGGACCTGGCTTCTTGAACTTTACATTATCAAAAGACCGTTTTAGTACAGTTATTTCTGAAGTGTTAGCTCAGAAAGAAAACTATGGACAACAGCCAGCTAACGGCATTAAAGTGGATTTGGAATATGTTAGTGCCAATCCAACTGGATCATTACACTTAGGACATGCTCGTGGAGCTGCATGGGGAGATAGTTGTGCTCGTATCATGAAAAAAGCTGGATACGATGTAACTCGTGAATACTATGTGAATGATGCTGGTAATCAGATCACAAACTTAGCATTATCATTAAATGCTCGTTATCGTCAGGCACAAGGAATTCCAACTGAAATTGGTCAGGACGGATACATGGGTAAGGATGTTGAAGAAAAAGGATATGAATTGGCGAAAGAATATCCACAAACATACTTAGAACCAACAGAAGAGAATTTGAAATTTTTCAGAAAAGAAGGAATCAAATTTGAATTAGATAAAATTAGAAAAGACTTAGATCGTTATCGTGTACACTTTGATGTTTGGTCAAGTGAACAAAGCATTCGTGATGCTGGTAAAGTAGAAGCAGCTATCAATGAATTAAACGAAAAAGGATATGTATACGAAAAAGATGGAGCATTGTGGTTTGAAACTACCAAATTTGGAGATGACAAAGATCGTGTTTTAAGAAAACAAGATGGTTCATTAACATATTTAGTTCCAGATATCGCATATCACAACGATAAATGTCAACGTGGATTTGACATGTTGGTTGACTTCTTTGGAGCGGATCACCATGGATATATTCCTCGTTTAAAAGCAAGTATGACAGCATTAGGAAATGATGCAGATAAATTACATGTTGATATTATCCAGATGGTTCGTTTAGTATCAAACGGTGCAGAAATGAAAATGTCAAAACGTTTAGGAAATGCAACAACAATTAATGAATTGTGCGATAAAGTAGGCGTTGATGCAGCTCGTTATTTCTTCGTACAACGTGCATTGGATTCACATTTAGATTTCGATATTGAATTGGCAACTAAGAAATCAAATGAAAACCCAGTTTACTATGCACAATATGCTCATGCTCGTATGTGTTCTATTCAAAAACAGGCACAGGATATTGAATTGGCAACAAGTTTTGAAGATTTGACAAACGAAAAAGAAATTGAATTAATGAAGTCTTTACAAGAATTCAATAAAGTAATCGTTGAAACTGCTCAATCTCGTCAAGTTCACAAAATGTGTCACTATATTCAAAATTTAGCTAGTAAGTTCCACAGTTTCTATAACGCATGTAAAGTTGTAGATCGTGATAATTTAGAACTAAGCGCACAACGTCTAGCTTTAGTAAAGGCAACACAAATTGTTTTGGCCAACGCATTAGAATGTATTGGTGTTGAAGCCGTTGAATCAATGTAAGTATTAAGAGGAGTTTTATTGAATTATGAAAAAGTCTATGATTGAAGTTGCATATCAAGTATTGACAAATAATAATGGATCTATGCCATTTGTTGATCTTTGGAAAGATGTAAGTCAGGAAATGGGATTTAATCAAACGCAGTTTGAAGATAATATTGCTCAATTTTATACAGATTTATCTTTAGACGGACGTTTCTTGAACATGTCACAAAATACTTGGGATTTGCGTTCACGTCACACGTATTCAGAAAGTGTTATGGATACAGATTCTATCGCAATCGATGAAGATGATGAGGATGAAGAAGATTCAGAATTGATTGAAGATGAATTAGATGAAGTAGAAAAAGAAATGGACGAAGAAGAAAACGAATAAAAAGCGCCCTTTTCACAATAAATTCACTTTGAATTGTTAGAATTAAAGTGGAAAGGAGAAGGAATGCAAGAAAATCTGCGTCATGCAGATTTTTTTTCTATGAAAAATTTGATAAACTAGAAGTTGTTAAGGAGAATTTTTATATGTTTAAAAGCATTTCATATGTTATAAAAGAGAATTTTTCAAATGTTTATCGTATTTTCTGTATTGCAAAATATGAATTGTTGTCAGATATGCGAGATTCAAAATTTGGTATTTTTTGGAACTTTGCCTCTCCCGCTATCCAAGTTTTCACATATTGGCTAGTGTTTGGTATTGCCTGGGGAAGAAAAGCTCAGACATACAGAGGCATCACTGTAGAATATTTACCATGGCTTGTTGTGGCATTTAGTGTATGGTGGTATATCCGTCCATGCATTGTAGATGGGTGTTCTGCGGTATTCTCAAAAACAAATGTCATCACAAGAATGAAGTTTCCTGTATCTGTTTTACCGGCAACCGTTTGTTTAAAAGAATTGTTTAATCACTTTGTGATGTTGATTATCACATTTGTCACTTTAATTTTAAGTGGGTGGTATCCAAATCTAAATTGGTTATGGATCATCTATTATATGTTCTGTGCATTTATGCTTGGAGAAGCAATTTCACTTGTATTATCTGTGCTTACTATGTTGTGGCGTGATGTAAAGAAATTTATTTCTTCAATCATGCGTATGTTGATGTATTTTTCTCCAATCTTATGGGATTGTCATTTTAAACCAGATGTTCCATTTGCGAGTATTCTAAATAAGCTTGTAAAGGTAAATCCAGTTTATTATATTATTCAAGGATATAGAGATGCTGTATTCTATGGAAGAAATGTTTTTGATCATCCTGCAATTACACTTTATTTCTGGTGTTTAGTTTTTGCGATTTTTGCGCTAGGATGCTTTTTGATGTATACCTTCAAAAAGAAATTCATTGATATGATTTAAGGAGGCTTTTATGTCTAAAGAAGAATATGCTGTTGAAGTCGAAAATATTTCAAAAATCTATACTTTAAGAAATAAAAACAATCAATATAAAACAGATAAAAAAGAGTTCTATGCCTTAAAAGATGTATCTTTCAAAGTGAAAAAAGGTGATGTTGTTGGAATTTTGGGAACCAATGGTTCTGGTAAATCAACTTTATCTTTATTGTTGTCAGGAATTTCTGAAATCAATAGTGGTACGATGAAAATTAATGGAGAACAAGCATTGATTGCTATTAACACAGGATTGAACCAACAATTAACAGGACTTGAAAACATCAACGTTAAAGGAGCTTTGATGGGATTAAGAAAGAAACGTATCCAGGAAATCACGAATGATGTCATTGATTTTGCAGAATTAGGTGATTTCTTATATCAACCAGTTAAAAAATATTCATCAGGTATGAAATCACGTTTAGGCTTCTCCATTTCACTCGCATTAAATCCAGATATCTTTATTGTCGATGAAGCATTAAGTGTTGGTGATAAAGGTTTTGCGAAGAAATGTATGAAACGAATGATGAAATTAAGAGATGAAGAAGGAAAAACAATCTTCTTTATTTCTCACTCGTTAAGTCAGGTTCGTGAATTCTGTAAAACAGGAATGTGGATCGAAGGTGGGCAACTTGTTGAAATGGGAGATATTGACAAGGTTTGTGATGATTATTCGGTTTATGTGGATAAGTTAGAGGCTATGAGTAAAAAAGAAAAGAAAAAATTCTTGGATGAAAAATTTGAGAAGCGATTATTACCTAAAAAAGAAAAGAAGGGCATCGCAAAATTATTTGGTTAATAAAGGAGTTTTAGTGACTCCTTTTCAATTTATCAAAAATAGTTTACAATTACAGTGTTTATATAGGGAGGTTTATAACTCATGAAAACAGTAATAACATATGGAACTTTTGATTTATTTCATGTAGGCCATTTAAATTTATTACGCCGTGCAAAAGAATTAGGGGATTATTTAATTGTAGCGGTAAGTAGTGATGAGTTTAATTTGGGTAAAAATAAAGTTTGTAAGATCAAAGATACAGATCGTATGAAGATTGTAGAAGCTATTAAATATGTCGATAAGGTAATCCCAGAAACAAGCTGGGAACAAAAAATCGAAGATGTTAAAAAATATAATGTAGATGTATTCGTCATGGGTGATGATTGGAAAGGAAAATTTGATTTCTTAAAGGATTATTGTGAAGTTGTTTATTTGCCAAGAACTGAGGGTATCAGTACAACACAGCTGAAAGAGGAATTGAAGGGTTAATATGCGTACTATCAGTATTATCCTTCCTTTTTTTAAGTACAAACATTACTTTAAAGAATGTCTACAAAACTTAGCACAAAGTACATTTAAAGATTTTGAATTGATTGTTGTATTAGATCATCCAACAGAAGATATTGACGATTTACTAGAAGAATATAATTCTATTTTTGATATGCGCATTTATACATTGCCAGAAGGTGTGACAGGTGTAGCTGCATGTCGAAATGTTGGGATTCAACAAGCTAAAGGTGCCTACCTTTACTTTTTAGATAGCGATGACTATGTTTTAGAAGATACTCTTCAAAATATGATCAAAGCTATGGATCATGATGTAGATATGGTTAATGGTGTATTGAATCATACTTGGAACAACAAGGCTAACTATCTTCATAAAGTAGAAAATAAAGAAGTAGATGAAGAAGATCAAGAAGAAAGGGAGCAGCGTCGATTAAATAAGCTTTCTGATTTTGTTTCATTCGCATCCTATGAAAAAGATGAGCAGCAAGCTCAGGCTATTTTCTATACAATGGACAATCGTAGAGGCATCCGAACTTTTACTGTATTAGGTAATTTGTATAATCGTGATTTTGTCGTTCGAAACAATTTTAAATTTAACGAGAACTTCAGATATTACAGCGATATGACATTTATGTGTCCACTATTAGAAAAGTTAAATACATTTTTAAGAGTGGAAGATGCGATTTATGTAAAACGTAAACACAATGACCCAATCAATGAACCTGCTTTGAGTCAGGAAGAAAATGACAATCGTTTTAATGAAAGATGTGATGCGATTGAATATACACGTACGCTTTTAAAAGAAGAGGGTGTTGTGCGTTTTTGTTTAGATCGTAAAATTGTATCTTACTTTGTATCTAAAATGTCTAAACGAATCCGTCGCAGCCAAGATGATCTATGGCGTACAGACTATTTTGAAAGAATTGCTAAAACAATCGATGGTATTCGTCCAGAAGTGATGAATCGATATAAGCGTAATTCGAAAAAGATGGTGGCTTGTTTACAGAATCGTGATTTAAAGGGAGTACAAAGCTGCGTTCGAAGAAAATTAGGGATTAAAAAATTCTTTAGAGTCTTCAAAAATAAGAATGTATTATTTAAATTAGCTTATTATCACATTTATTCAAAAAAACCAATCCAAGATAATGTGATTCTGTTTGAGACATTTATGGCTAAAAACTATTCGGACAGCCCAAAATATATTTATGAATACATTGCCAAAAATTATCCAGGAAAATACAAATGTGTATGGGCATTGAATGATGGTCATGAAGTTCCTTATGGAGCGGAAGTCGTAAAACGTTTTTCATTCAAATATGCTTATTATTTAGCTGTAAGTAAATATTTTGTATTTAATGTAAGACAACCATTGTGGTATCGCAAAAGAGAAGGACAAGTATTTGTTGAAACTTGGCATGGTACACCATTGAAACGTCTTGTATTTGATCAAGAAGAAGTAACTTCTGCATCACCAAAATATAAACAGCAGTTCTATCGTCAAAGACAAGAATGGGATTATTTAGTGAGTGCCAATCCTTTTAGTACGAAAACATTTAGAAGCTGTTTTATGTATGAAGGCAAGATGCTTGAATATGGATATCCAAGAAATGATATTTTATATTGGCCAAACAAAGATGAAATTGCCAAAGACCTAAGAAAGAAACTAGGTATTCCAGAAGATAAGAAAACAATTTTATATGCTCCGACATGGCGTGATGATGAGCACTATGGAAAAGGGGAGTACAAATTTACGTTGGCTTTAGATTTGAAGTTGATGATGGAAAAATTATCGGATGAATATGTTGTTTTATTAAGAACACACCACTATATCGCAGATAACATTGATACAACAGGTCTTGAAGGCTTTGTGTACAATTTAAGTAAATATGATGATATCAGTGAAATCTATTTGATCAGTGATATTTGTATCACGGATTACTCAAGTGTATTCTTTGACTTTGCGAACTTGAAACGACCAGTACTTTTCTATACATATGATATTGAAAAGTATAAGAATCAGTTACGTGGATTCTATATTGATATGAATACAGAAGTTCCTGGTCCACTATTGTATACGAGTGAAGAAGTCGTGGATGCGATTTTGAATATTGATCAAATAAATGAAGAATATAAAGAACGTTACGAAGAATTCTACAAACGTTTCTGTTGCTACGACGATGGAAATGCGTCAAAGCATATTGTAGAAGAAGTATTTAAGTAAAAAAGGAGAGGATAGCCATGTTGATAAAGCTTTTAAGACCATTTAAAAAGTTTGCAGGAAAGTGCATTCGCTTGGCATATAAATTAACCTATCGTTTATTTAAAGTAGATGATAAGCTTGCCATATTTATATCGTTCCATGGTCGTGGCTATTCGGATAATCCTAAAGCTATTTATGAACAGATGAGACAAGATCCAAGATTTGATGGATATCGTTTTATTTGGTTTATAAAGAATCATAAAGAAAAAAAATTGCATATTGAGGGGGCTGAAATAAAGGAATATTTCAGCATTCCTTATTTCTATTATTTATCGAAGGCAAAATTATGGGTAGTGAACTGCAAATTACCTACATATATCTTTAAAAAGGAAAATCAGATTTACCTACAAACATGGCATGGAACACCATTAAAACGATTAGCTCATGATATTGATGTGAGTGAAGATACTACATTTTATCGTTCAGGTGTCAGTTATGAACAGATGTGCAATTCCTATGATGTAGATGTCGCAAGATACAATTATATGATCAGTCCAAATGCCTTCTGTACGAAAGTTTTTCAAACATCTTTTAAAATCAATAGAGAAAGATTGATTGAAACAGGATATCCTAGAAATGATTTTATTTCGAATGCGACAAAAGAAGAATGTGATGCGATCAAGAATAAGTATCATTTGCCTATAGATAAAAAAATTGTATTGTATGCACCAACATGGAGAGATAATTCTTATGTTTCTGCAGGATATACTTTTGAATTGAAGGCAAACTTTAGAAAATGGAAAGAAATTTTAGGTGAAGATACAATTGTTGTATTTAAGCCACACTATCTAATCATTAATACCTTCAAAGATGATCCAGAATTAGATGGATTTTTGTATTCCATTCCTGCTCAAGCAGAAATCAATGAATTGTATGTGATTAGTGATGTATTGATTACGGACTATTCAAGCGTCTTCTTTGATTATGCGATATTGAAAAGACCCATCTATTTCTATATGTATGATTTAAAAGAATATGCGACAGACTTAAGAGGGTTCTATTTAGATATTCATAAGGACATTCCAGGCGAAATCTATATGGATGAAGAAACATTGTTGATGGATATTAAAAATGAAGTTTATGACTATTCTAAATTGAATGATTTTAATCTTTATTTTAATAATCATGAAGATGGAAATGCTTCTAAAAGAGTAGTAGATATTTTATATAAGGCGGTGCAATAAAATGGGATTAAGCAAAATAATCTTAAATGTTGCCTTATGGGTCGTGGACGTTTTAACATTTTATGTGCATCCTAAAAAGAATCGAATTACTTTTATTAGTTTAACACAAAGTGAATTGTCAGGTGATTTTAAACTCATCGATAAACAATTACGTCACGAGAATAAGTATGATATTCATTATATATTATTAAAGTTTGAAAAAAATCTATGGGGTGATTTTAAATATTTCTTGAATTGTTTAAAACAGTTAGTTGAAATAAAAAAATCAAGTCTTGTGATTTTAAACGACAATAACTATGTGATTAGTCATATGAAACCAACCAATGTCAAAGTACTACAAGTTTGGCACGCGTGTGGAGCCGTGAAAAAATTTGGTAATCAAATCAAAAGACAATATCCTGTACGTAATTACGATTATGTTCTATGTAATGCTGAATATTGGAAGGAACCATATTCACAAGCTTTTGGGGTAAATACAAATCAAGTGTTAGTGACTGGAATGCCAAGAATTGATACTTTATTAAATAGAAATGAAAGAGATGAGTTCTTTTTGAAATATCCAGAATTAAAAGATAAGAAATTATGTTTGTATGCACCTACTTTTAGGGGTAACATTATCGATGGTTTTAAAATTCAGTCTTTTGATTTCACAAAAGTAAAAGATTACGTGGTTCTATATAAATTTCATCCATTACTTGGAGATATTCAATGTAATGGTGGAGTGAACATGAATAAGGAAGACTTGTATACATTGATGCAAGTGAGTGATTGTTTGATTTCGGATTATTCAAGCGTAATATTTGATTATTCTTTATTAAATAAACCAATGATTAGTTATATTCCTGATGTAAAAGAATATAAACATAATATTGGATTGAACATTGATTTTGATGATTTTCCAGGACCAGTATGTACAGATGAAGATCAACTCGTCAAGGCGTTAGAATTTAAAAATTATGATTATGATAAATTGTCTTATTTCCAAATAAAGTACATGGTATATACGGATGGAAAAAATACAAGTCGAGTCATTGATACAATTAATCAGATTATGGAAGAGGTATAGGTCCTCTTCTTTTTTTACATTAACGATGAAAAAAATTACATTTTTCACTTGAAAATAAATGTAAATTATAGTATTATACAGTCAACGCATTGATATGGAAGAGTAATTCACTACGTTTTAGCCTAGAGAGATATTGTTTGGTGGAAAATATCGTAAAGCTAGAGAATGAAAATCACCATGGAGTGGCTATAGCGATAATGTAGTTATAGACGTATGTCTTACGATATAAAGACTAGATGTGATAGCATCGATGAGGGCATTCATTAGAATGAATTAGAGTGGTACCGCGGAAGAATAAGATTATTATTACCTTTCGTCTCTGAAGTTGTTAATTAGGCAACAAGAGACGGAAGGTTTTTTTGTTGCAGAAAGGGAGAATTTGAGAATGAAGAAAAATGAAAACACAAAACTGAATCGTTCCTGGATGGCTGCATTTTCAGTGGCCACAACCGCGTTTGCAGCACACGCAGGCGGAGGATTTGCGACAGGAAATCAGGAAAACACATGGTTTGTTAGTTTAGGGTGGCCAGCTATTGTTGGGGTTGCCGTTGCGATGTTACTTTTATCTATGACAATTCGTGAAGGTCAGATTATGATGAATTCAAGAGGATTAAAAACGTATAAAGAACTATTTGAATGTTTATATCATCCATTTGATAAATTAGAATTATTATTTGAATTATTCTTTAATATCATGGTTTTAATGGTTGTTGCATCATGTATCTCTGGTGCAGCCAGTGCATTAACACAATACTTTGGATTGAATTACTATCTAGGAACATTTGTGATTGGCCTTGTTGTATTATTCTTAACAATTTTTGGCGTAGATTTGATTCGTAGAGCAAGTACATATATGGGTGTAGTAATCTTAGTTCTAGCTGTTTCTATTTATACAGTAGGTTTATTAAATGGACACAATTTATTAGATGTTATGCGTGTCGATTTTTCAGTACATGGATGGAGTCAACTTCCAAAAGCAGTTTGGAACGGTGTTACTTATTCAGCTTTCCAATGGGTTACAGTACCAGCTATCTTAGTTTGTGGAACAAGTGTTTTAAAAACAAAACAAGATTGTGATCGCTCAATGGCATTAACATTCACATTAAATATGTTAGGATTAGGTCTTGCCGTATTAATGTTACTTTGTTGGCAACACTATTATTTGACTCAGCCAAACGGAACAACTTTACCAACGTTAACAACATTAAAATCATTTGGAGCAAATTGGCTTGTAGCACTATATAGATTGGTATTATTCTTATGTTTGATCTCAAGTGCAGTTTGTGTCATCTTTGGATTTGTGAATCGCTTTGAAAATGTGAAATTCCTTCAAAAGGTTGAAAATGTACCTGTACGTAGAGCTTTAGTTTCTGCATTCATCATGGTAGTTTCTATGGGAATCTCATTTGTAGGACTAACAAACGTTGTTAAGTATGGCTATGGATATTGTGGATATCTAGGTATCGCCATCATCATCGTCCCATTGTTGACAATAGGATTCTATAAGAATCGTAAATTCATGAAAGAAAATTCACAAGACGCAAAAGTTTCTTTTGAAGAAGCATACGAAAAAAATTAGACGGGAAATCAATTTCCCGTCTTTATTTCTTCCATTTTCTCATCAAGTGTCTTACAAATCTTGGCACACTCTAGTAATTCTTTATCAATTTCATCTAAGCGTTCTTTTGATAAGTTCTTCTTATAGCGAATCTTGTGTTCTAGACTTGCCCAGAAATCCATCGCAATGGTTCTAAATTGTACTTCTACCTTAACCCATTTTTTCTCATCTGATAAAAAGATAGGGATTTCTACAATAAGGTGAAGGCTACGATATCCATTTTCTTTAGGATTTTGAATATAATCTTTTTTTTCAATCAAGCGCACATCATCTTGGCTAAGAAAAGAGTTGGACAAAGAATAAATATCTTCTGTAAAAGAGCAAATAACTCGAACACCGGCAATATCAAATAGGTTGTTTTCAATGTTTGGGATGGTTAAAGCAAGATTCTTTTTTTGAAGCTTTTTAAGAATGCTGGATTGCGATTTAATACGCGTATGAATCGATTCAATGGGATTGCGATCATAGAATAGGGAGAATTGTTCATTAAGAACTTTAAATTTAGTTTCCACTTCCATTAACGCGCAATTATAATAGGTCATCATTTGACGATAGGGAAGAGTACTTTCTTCTACAAAATCCGTAAAAGCATCAACTAATTTCAAATTTGCCATAATTACTCCTTGAATGTGACTTCAATCGTATAATCATCTGTATCTGGGATAATGGAAATGATCTCTTTAATACTTTTTTCTGTGTTCTTTTGAGCCGTTTTCATTAATCCCTTTTTCTTGGCTTCAGATAAAGCCTTATCTTTTTGCTCTACCGCAAAAGCTTTATAGTCACTCACACTGATTGGATTAAAAATATTTTTTGTTTCATCATAGACTTCAATACTTGATTCATCGATTGAATTTGAAAGAACAGTTGGCTTATTAACTGTCACATGAATAGTAGAATCGTTGATCTCTACATTTGCCTTAGATAAATCTGTACCCAATTGAATTTCCCCTTCAAATGTTAGTATGAAGTATTTGTTTGTCAAAGGAATAGACCAGCCATTCAGACTTAAAGAATTTTCAAATTTTCCTACTTTCGCATAATGATATTTTGTGGTTACCAAATCACTTGCCTGTTCAATTCGATTCTGAATTAATGTCGATGTGATTTCAGGTTCCGTTTGTTTATTCGCAAAGAACATACCGCCTACAAAGGCAATTAAGATAAAGACAACAACAAATAAAACTTTCTTTAAATTTTTCATAAGTGACCTCCTCATTAAAATTGTATCATAAATGAATAAAGTAAATAAACCGACATACATAGTGTCAAATTATTGAGTATAGTAAAAACACGACGGAAACGATTATATGTTATAATGGATAGCGTGGAGGGTTTTCATGACTAAAGTAGAATTTCAGAAGGCTTGTTTAGAAGCCGGCATCCAATTAAATGAAGAACAAATGAATCAATTTGAAAAATATATGCAGCTTCTTGTTGAATGGAATGAGAAGATGAACTTAACGGCAATCACACAGGAAGAAGAAGTATGGGAGAAACATTTTTATGATTCAATCATGCCGTTTTCAAATATTAAATTTGAAACAATGTGTGATATTGGCTCAGGCGCAGGATTTCCAGGTATCCCTGTAAAAATTGCATTTCCACATGTTCATATGACTTTGGTGGAGCCATTACAAAAGCGTTGTCGTTTTTTAAATGAAGTGAAAACTCAATTGAACTTGGATAATCTCGATATACTAAATGTTCGAGCTGAAGATTTGGCAAAAGAAAAACGTGAATGTTTCGACGTGGTCAGTGCGCGTGCGGTTGCTAAACTATCTATTTTATTAGAACTTTGTGTTCCTTTTGTGAAGATGGATCATACTATGGTGGCTTTAAAAGGTAAGAATGGTCACGAAGAGTTGATCAATGCGCAAAAGGCAATTGATACATTAGGTGTTGAATTGATTGATGAAGAAAAATTTATGATTGAAGAGGATGCAACACGCATTAATTTATATTTTAAAAAGGTAAAACATACGCCAAATAAATATCCTAGAGCGTATGGGCAAATCAAGAAAAAACCTTTGGAGGGTTGAGTATGGGAAAAGTTATCGCAATTTCGAATCAAAAAGGTGGAGTAGGTAAAACTACGACATCTATAAATTTAGCAAGCGGACTTGCACATGTAGGAAAAAAAGTATTGTTGATTGATTTCGATTCGCAGGGAAATGCCACGCAAGGATTAAATGCGAGTCAAAATAATTCACAAGCAACGATTCACTCTGTATTAATGGAGGGAGTTCCTATTCAGCAGGCCATCGTACCTAAAATGAATCCAAGAATTGATATTGTTCCAGCCAACATTAATTTAGCTGGAGCTGATTTAGATATGGACAAAATGGAAGCTGGCAAAGAAGAATTATTAAAAAAAGCCATTGCTCCTATTCGAGATCAATATGATTACATTATTATTGATTGTCCACCATCACTTGGACTATTGAATACCAATGCATTGACAGCAGCTGACAGTATTTTGATTCCAGTACAGTGTGAATATTATGCATTGGAAGGAGTTACGCAGTTGTTGATCACAATTCGTCTTGTCCAAAGAACAAGTAACCGAAATTTAAAAATTGAAGGTATTTTATTAACAATGTTTGATATTCGTACAAGATTAAGTGTAGAAGTTTCGCAGGATGTGCGTCAAACTTTTGGCAAGCTTGTATATCAAAATTCTATTCCGAGAAATGTAAAATTATCGGAAGCACCTAGCCGTGGCATGTCTATTTTTGAATATGATCCAAAAAGTACAGGAGCCAAGGCATATGCTGGTTTAACTGAAGAAGTACTAAAACGTAATTCAAAGGAGGCATAGCTATGGATAACAAAAATAATGCTCGTTTAGGAAAAGGATTGTCCAGTATTTTTGGGCAAGATGTTTCTAAAGTATTAGATGATATTCAAAATGGAGATATGGAAGTTGAAAGACAGGAACAGTCAAAAATTCCTGTGGATGAGATTCGTCCAAATCCATATCAGCCTCGTAAAGTATTTAATGATGAAGCTTTAAAAGAATTAAGTTCATCAATTAAGCAACATGGTGTGTTTACGCCGATTCTAGTTAAAAAAAGCATTCAAGGATATGATTTGATTGCCGGTGAAAGAAGATTAAGAGCTTCAAAACTTGCCGGATTAAAAGATATTCCAGCTATCATTGTTGATTTTGATGATCAGGAAATGATGGAAATTGCTTTGTTGGAGAATATTCAGCGTGAAGATCTAAATGTAATAGAAGAAGCAAAAGCGTATGAAAAATTAATTCAACGATTAGGATATACACAAGAACAGTTAGCTCATCGTGTCGGAAAATCACGTGAACATATCACTAATTTATTGCGATTGTTAAAACTTCCAGAAGATGTCCAGGAATACGTTGTGAGTAAACAATTAAGTATGGGGCATGTACGAGCTTTACTTGGTCTTAAGACAGAGGCAAGTATGCGTAAAGTTGCTAAACAGGCTATTGATCAAGGTTTATCTGTTCGTAAAGTAGAACAAATTGTAAAAGATACAAACAATAAAAAAACGATAGAAAAGCCAAAAGAAGATATTTATGTGAAGGCAGCTAAAGAAAAGCTTCAGGAATTCTTCCAAACATCGGTATCTATCAGTAAAAATGCCATTTCTATTCATTATGAAAATAAAGAAGACTTAAATCGAATACTAGAATTATTGAACCTAGTTGAAGAAGAATAAGTCTTCTTTTTTTGACAAATGTTCTGTTTTTTGTATAATATTCATTATTCATGGAGATGTAGTAAAAAAATAGCGCCAGGACTAAGTGTTTAGTTGACGAGGACCAGACTTATCGAAAGATTCGGCGGGTAGTCTGGAGGTTGATACAACCTTTAACGATGGACAAAACCAATGTGTGAACATTGAACAAAGCCATTTGGTATCCTCCATGATAATAATTTATAGGAGGATTTTTTATAATGTGTGGAATCACAGCGTACGCAGGTAAAGAGAGTGCTTTACCATTTTTATTGCAGGGTTTAGAAAAACTCGAATATCGAGGATACGACTCTGCAGGAGTGACTCTCGTTTCGAATCACCATCTAGAAACGTATAAGGCGAAGGGGCGTCTAACAAATTTAAAGGAATTGTTGAATGAAAAAGAACATCCTGAACATACAGGAATTGGACATACACGTTGGGCAACACATGGTGTTCCAAGTAATATGAATTCACATCCTCATACAAATGAGAGTGAAACAATTTCAATCGTGCACAATGGAATCATTGAAAACTATGCATCAATCAAGGAATGTTTATTAGAACAAGGATATACATTCCAGTCACAGACGGATAGTGAAGTTATCGTTCATATGTTGGATTACTATTATCAAGGCGATATGATGTACGCTTTAAAAAAATGTGTGCAATATCTTCAAGGTAGTTTTGCGCTATGTGTAGTTTGTACAGATTATCCTGACTGCGTTTTTGTCGCAAAAAAAGAAAGTCCAATGATTTTAGGAAAAACAGATACATCTGCATTTTGTGCAAGTGATATTCCAGCTGTGTTAGATTACACAAAAGATATTTGTGCTTTAGAAGATGGACAGATGGCTGTATTAAGACCCGGAAGTATTGAAGTCTATGATTTCTTTGGGGATCCCGTTTCAACAACTTGGATGCATATCTCATATGATGCTTGTGCAGCTCAAAAAGGTGGATATGATACTTTTATGCAGAAGGAAATGCATGAACAACCGTATGTGATCAAAGAAACATTGAGAGCTCATATTGAAAATAATTTGGCTATGCCAGAATTATCTGGTTTAGATGTTTCAAAAATCAATCAAATTTATTTTGTCGCATGCGGAACAGCTTACCATGCAAGTTTGTATGCTCAATACTTATTGCGCACATGGATTGATTTACCAATTTACTGCATTAGTGCAAGTGAGTTTAGATATGGAAATTATCGAATTGATGAAAACACTTTATGCATCTTTGTTTCACAATCTGGAGAAACAGCCGATACTTTGGCAGCATTAAAACTTTCGAAAGAAAACAAAGCCCAAACACTATCTGTGACAAATGTATTAGGTTCTAGTTTAGCTCGATTATCTGATTACGTTTTATATACTTGTGCTGGACCAGAAATTGCGGTCGCAAGTACAAAAGCTTATACAACACAACTTGTGTTGTTGGCATGTCTATGTTTAAAGTTAGCGTCTTTATTTAATAAGGGTGTGGCATGTAAAAATCATATGATCAATCAGTTGAAACAAATGCCAGATGTAGTTGAACAAATGCTTGCACAAGAAGAAAAAATGGCTGAATTTGCTAAACTATTAACGAATCAAAAAGATGCCTACTTTATTGGTAGACAATTGGATTATTTAAGTGTTTTAGAAGGGGCGTTGAAACTAAAAGAAGTTTCTTATGTGCATGCCGATGCATATATGGCTGGAGAGTTAAAGCATGGTCCTATCGCATTAATTGAAAAAGATACAGTTGTGATTGCGTTAGCTACGCAGCCTAGTGTTGCACAGAAGACAATTTCGAATATTTTGGAAACGGTTGCTCGAGGAGCCGAGGTCATTTTGATTGCTTCACAAAGCCAAAATACGGAAGGCTTTGAGTATGTGATTCGCATTCCAGATGTAGATCCATTACTAAGTTGTATTCCGGCAACAGTTTTATTGCAAGAATTAGCTTACTATGTCGCAAAAGAAAAAGGTTGCGATGTAGATAAACCTCGTAACCTTGCGAAAAGTGTAACTGTAGAATAATTATTCTTTAATTTCAGTGATGATATAGTGAATGGTTTGATCTAAACCATGCTCAGATAAATATTTTAATAAATGATGGATGAGGGCGTCTGTTTCCGGATGAATCAGAATTTTACCTCGTCCATTTTCATAATATTCAAGTGCACTAGAGTCTGTGTACTTTTCTTTTTGATAGATCATACTTGCAGCAACTCGATCGCAAAACATTTCGATGACATAGTTTGTAGGCATTTTACATGCATAAATGCCATCTACTCCAAAATCAAGCCAATATTCCCAATGATGTTTGTTTCTTCCTTTATGATGTAGCCAACCTAATGAATAACCTTTTTCTTCTTTCTCGGCATCAATAGGAGAACGAAAACCTTGATAATAGTGAAAACCTGTTTTTAATTCAATATAAGAGTATTTGCTTAAATCATGGAGTAAACCTTGTTTATATAGGTGACAACGAAAGCAAAGCCAAGTAACTTTTAACTTGTGCTTGTTGATCGTATGTAAATGGGCTAATGCTTTATTCATAAATTTACTTCTTTCTTGATTATTTTAGCATAGAATAAGAAAACCATTCTAGTTAAAATTGATTATAATAAATAAAAATCAGTTATGTAAGGTATTATGTTATTGAGTATTAATGTTCAACCGTAAAATTGTAATGAATTTCTCTTTATAAAGTAAAAAAGAGAAATTTTTTTTAATTTTTTTATTATATATTAGGGATATCAAGGAGGAGAGTTATGGAAGATATTGAAACACTTTTAATGCAAATCATTTCGTACAGCGGAGATTGTAAGTCTTCTTGCATTGAAGCGTTGGATTTATTTAAGGAAGAGGATTATTCTCAAGCCAATTCAAAGCTAGAAAGTGCTTATAACAGTTTGTTGAAAGCAAAAAAGATTCATGCCAAACTTCTTTCAGAATCTGTTGATAGTAGCACAATGCAAATCAGTTTGTTTTTGGTGCATGCGGAAGATCAAATGATGAGTGCAGAAACTATTATTACTTTAGTAAGAAAGTTTTTGGAAATTATTAAAAAGGAAGAAGGAAAATCTAATGATTAATGTAATGCTAGTTTGTAATGCAGGAATGTCTACTGCTATGTTGGCTCAAAAAATCAATAAAAATTGTGATGGTTATTGTTATGTTGAAGCATTTGGAGAAGGAGAATATATGGAACATATTGAAAACATTGATGTTATTCTTGTAGGACCACAGATTCGCCATTTGATTCCTAGTATAAAAAAAACAACTCAAAATAAAATTCCGGTTAGTTATATTAATCCAATGGATTATGGAATGATGAGAGTGGATAATGTGATTTCACAAATTAAAGAAATGTTGGAGGGATAGGCTATGAAAAATTTAGAAGAGAAAATATTGGAAATTTCGGCAAAATTAGGTAATGAAGTTCACTTAAAAGCTATACGCAATACATTTATTTCAATGTTACCAATTATGATTTTCGGAGGTATATTTGCTGTAATTGGTGCAGCACCAGCGACAGAAAATGCTACAGGATTTATGAAGGCATGGGCAGATTTTGTGTCTGCAAATAGTGCAATCTTTTCTTGGGTTTCAGTTCTTGGACTAGGTTTTACATCTTTGTATATTGCATTAGGTATTACTTATAACTTATGTAAAGAATATAAAGTAGATCCATTGATTCCTTTGTTTATATGTATTTTTGGTATGTTTATGTTAACAGTAAAACCTGAAAAATTAGTATATGGAACATCTTTAACAGATTTAAATTATTTAGATGGAAAAGGAATTATTGTAGGTCTTTTTGTAGGAATTTTCACTGTAGAAATATATCGTATTTTAAAACAGAAAAATTTTGGAAAAATCAAATTACCAGATAGTGTTCCACCATCATTAAGTGAAACATTCTCTTCATTAGCTGTTTCTGTGTTGATTATGTTATTTTATTTAGTATTATTTGTGATTTTCAAATCAATGAATACTACTTTTGCTGCTTGGATAGCAAGTATTATTGCTCCACAAATCAAAGCTACTGATAGTTTATGGTTTATTTTACTAATGACATTTATTATAAATGCAGCTTGGTTTTTTGGAATCCATAATGCTACATTCTGGGGATTGATGGGACCTATTATGTTTATGAATCTATCAACTAATGCAGCACAACAAGCTTCAGGAATAGCTCCTACTGCAATTTTGACAGAGTCTTTCTGGGTATACTTTGTGGTTATTGGAGGAGTTGGTGCGTGCTTATCAGTTTCAATATTATGTTGTTTTTCTAAATCTGAAATGATAAAAACAGTAGGTCGTATAAGTGTGTTACCGGCTTTCTTTGGAATTAGTGAACCTGCTACTTTTGGTTTACCTATGATGTTAAATCCAATTTTCTTTATTCCATGTGCATTTGTACCAACAATTAATGCATGTATTGCATATTTTTGTATGAATACTAATATCATTGGTAAAACATATGCAATGTTATCATTTAATATGCCAAGTGTTTTTGGCGCATTCTTGTCAACAGGAGATGTAAAAGCATTGCTTTTAGTTGTAGCATTATTGATTCTAGATATGGTACTTTATTATCCATTTGTTAAGATGTATGAAAGACAACAATTAAAACTGGAGAATAAAGAATCGAAATGATCAATTTAAAATGCGATTGTATTGAAGAATTAATAAATGCAAGTCAAGGATATGTTGATAATGATACAGTATTCAAAAGTATCAAAATTTTAAATGTATTTACTAAAGAATGGGCTTTAGCACATGTCTATATCTATAAAAAATGGATATCACATGTTGAATATGATGTTGATAAACCACTGATGAAATGTAAAAATATTATTGATGGAAATAATCTATTTCTCTGTCCATCGTTTGTTGATGCACATACGCACATTGAAAGTAGCTTATTAACGCCAGCAAACTATGCAAAATTAGTTATACCTCATGGAACGTTAACAATTTTAGAGGATGCTCATGAAGTTGCAAATGTGGCAGGAGAAAAAGGATTAGGGTACATGCTTTCTAGTGCTAAAGACCTACCTATGCGGCAGTTATTAACTGTACCTTCATGTGTACCTTCAGTACCAAACTATGAAAATAGCGGTGCAAATTTTGATTATAGGATATATGAAAAATTTCTAGACGAGGAAAATGTTATCGGTTTAGGTGAAGTGATGGATTATGAAGGTGTCATAAATAACGATGAAAGAATTGGGAAAATATTAGAAACGGCCAGAAGAAAAAATTGTTATATCCAAGGCCATGCACCTTTAGTAACTGGTAACAGATTGTCTGCATATTTATGTGCAAATATTAAAAGTGATCATGAGGCTAGGCAAGTTGAAGAAGTGGTTGAAAAATATAGACAGGGAATGTGGATAGATATAAGAGATGCAAATACCAATCATAATATGCCTAAAATTATACAAGCCTTAAAAAAAATAGGGAACTACGAGAGAGTGTCTTTTAGTAGTGATGATCGTAGAAGCGATGTAATTCAAAAGAAAGGACATCTTGATGGCATTATTAGACATGCTTATTCTTGTGGTATGCCTCTAACAGAAGCTTATATAAGTGCTTCTTATCGACCTTGTCTTGAAGCAAATATTAATAATTTAGGAGCAGTTGCTCCTGGTTACGTTGCAGATTTAAATGTTTTAGATGATATTGAAAGCGTAAATATAAAATCTGTTTATTTTGAAGGTCAGTGTGTATCTAAAGATGGCAAACTTGTTTCCATGTCATCTGTTGATTCTAGCGGAAATGATTTAAGGGATACAATTCATGTCTCAGTTTTTGATGAGGAAAAATTTAAAATATTTTCTAAGAAGAAAAAAGAAATTATTAATGTAGTAGAATTTGAGTCATATTCATCTTCTATAACAAATTTAAAACAAATTGAATTTCCAATTCAAAACAAACAAGTAGATATATCAAGTCAAAAAGATTGTATGTATGTTGCAGTAATCAACCGATATAAAAAAGATACATATACAATTGGAGTTGTAAAAAATTTTGGTATTAATCACGGAGCTATAGCAAGTACTGTTGGACATGATTCGCATAACATAACGATTGTGTATGATAATCCTGCGAATGCAGTATTGGCTTTACAACAGTTAATCAGACAAAAAGGAGGCTTTTGTGCAATCGAAGATGGAAATGTAATTGCTACATTAGAATTGCCTATTGCAGGGTTGATGTCTGATGAACCTATAAATATCGTTATTGATAAAATCACAAAAATGAACGAAGCCAATGTACAATTAGGAAACACATACATTGATAATCCTATATCTAGGATAACCATACTCTCTTTATTGGTTTGTCCTTATGTGAAAATTTCGGATAAAGGGATTGTGTTGACAGAAGAAAAGGCATATGTTTCATTATTTAATTAATTGCTAATATTTTAGTTTAAGCAAAAATATAAGAATGGTTATTTATAGACTGAATTTTAATTTGTTTTGGAATATATTAAGTGCTGTTCTTAATAATAATTAGTCTTTTCATACTATTTGATTTATAATTTGGGCAAAGAAAATATATATTAAATTATTTAGAAAGTAAGAGGATTTTGGGCATGAAGGTATTTCTGAATCAAAGACAGCGTAAAATATTAGAAATTTTATCTAGAGAAAATGGATGTATTACTTCTCTTGAAATATCTAAAAATCTTTCAATAAGTTCGAAAACTGTCCAAAATGAAATTGTGGCTATAAATACAAAGTGTGGAGATCACATTATACAATCAAAAAAAGGTAGAGGATACAAATTAAAAGATAATTTTGTCATAAGTAGTGATGATAAACAACAAGTAGTGAGTGAAAATAGAAAAATTTTTATAGTAAAAGAATTAGTGGCACAAAATGTAATAGATTATTACGAATTAGCGGATAAATTATATATTAGTACTTCATCATTAAATAAAGATATCAAAGAACTTAATGATGAAATTTCAAAAAAATTTAATGTGTGTATAGTAAGGAAAAAGAATAAGTTGTATTTTAAAGGCGATGATGTAAAAAAGCAAAAGGTTATCGTATACTATTTGCTTATGGAAAGTGAAAATGCAGATTTTGATATGTCTATTCTAGAATCTTACTTTGCACCATTAGATGTAAAATTAATTCGAAATGCAATTTATGAATACGTGAGAGAAAGAAATATTGTTGTAAGTGATTTTGAATTGATGGCTATCCTATTACATATTTTAGCTGCACAACTGAATCAGAATTTTCAAGAAAATACAGTAGATAATGATTTTTCAAAATATTTATTTAAACAAACGGGACTGTTGTTGAGCGAGGAAGTTGCTACAAGAATTGAAATATCTTTGAAATTAAATAACATTGATAATCAATCAGTTAATTATCAAGATTATAAGTGTTTTTTAATGGAAATCTTTGATGAAATAAAACAAATATATTCTATTAATTTGAAAGATGATAATACTTTAATGGATGAATTGAGTTTGCATCTAAAGTATGCAGAACGAAGATGCAAAGCAAACACGCAATTAAAAAACCCATTAATTGATGAGTTTAGAAAAAAATATGTATTGGTTTATGATATTGCGGCGTTTATATCTTCAAGATTTTATGAAAAAACAACATTAAGATTAGATATAAGTGAAGTTGGTTATATAGCAATGCATATTTTGGGATCTTTACAAAAATTAAGTGGCGAGGACATAAAAATAGTGCTTGTAAATCCATATGGTAAAGCAGTAGAAAAAATCATTTTAAATGGCATTAGGGATATATCAAATGTGAAATATTGTGGAAATTTTTCGTTTTTGGATACAAAGGGAATTTCAGAAGTTAAGCCAGATTTGATTTTAACTCTAGTTCAATTGGATTGGAATAATTCATGTGAAGTATATAGAATTGAAGATTATTTCAATTCGAATGAATATTATGCGATTGAAAAAATAGTTAAACAGATCAAAGTAAATAATGCTTATCAAAGTTTAGCTATATCAGAATGTTTTAATGAAAATTTATTTTTAACTGAAATGTCGTTGCACACAAGAGATGAAATCATTGATTTGATGTGCAAAAGATTATATGAAAATAATTATGTTAACGAGAATTTTCGCAACCAAGTATACCAGCGAGAGGCCGTTGCACCAACTTGCTTTTCCAATCAAATAGCTATTCCTCATAGTATAAAAAAAGATGCTAAGAAAAGCGGAATTTGTATTTCAATATTGAAAGAACCAATTTTATGGAATGGTTATAATGTACGTCTGATATTTATGTTTGCTTTAAACAAGTCTTTTGATCAAGTTCCTAAACTGTATGAGTTGATTTTAGATGCAATCGATGATAAAACACGATATCAAAAAATGTTGAAATGTAAAAATTTTAAAGATTTTATGTCTATATTAATGAAAGGAAATGATTAGTAATATGAGTACACATATTGGAGCTAAAAATGAAGATGTAGCTAGCATTGTTTTGATGCCAGGGGATCCGCTAAGAGCAAAGATGATAGCAGATACTTACCTAAATGATGTGACAATCATAAATAGTGTTAGAAATATGTTAGGTTTTACTGGGTATTATAAAAACATGAAGATTACTGTTATGGGAAGTGGTATGGGAATACCAAGCATGGGAATATACTCTTATGAATTGTTTGATAAATATGATGTTGAATGTATTATTCGAATTGGAACAGCTGGATCATATACTGAAGAATTAGATGTTTATGATACGGTGCTTGTTGATGAATGCTATAGTGAGTCAACTTATGCATATTGTCAATCGTTGGAAAAGACTCATATTGAAAAACCATCTTTACAATTAAACAAAGCAATTTTAGAGACGGCAAAAAAAATGGGAAGGAAATTGACTGTTGCTAAGGCGCATAGTTCAGATGTATACAAAAGAGAAAAGAAAGCTAAAATTTTAGTAAACGACGCTATTCAAAAAGAAAAGTGTAAATGTGTAGAGATGGAATCATATGCTCTTTTTCATAATGCAAAAGTATTAAATAAACAAAGCGCATGTCTATTAACAATTTCAGATAGCATGGTTTCAAAGAAAAAAACAACAAGTGAAGAACGCGAAAAATTATTTATCAATATGATTGAAATTGCTCTTGAAACAGCGTTGGAGTTATAGATGAAAGAGAATTGTAAATTCAAAAAAATTGTAACTATTGTCATTGATTCTTTTGGGATTGGACAAGCTACAGATGCCAAAGAATTTGATGATGTAAGTGCCGATACTTTTGGACATATCCTAGAATATCGCCCGGATTTAAAGATAGATAATCTATATCAATTAGGTTTAGGAAATCTTCATCCTTGTGGTAAAGCTTTACAATCAAAAGGCTATGCTTGTAAGATGCATGAGGCAAGTTGCTCAAAAGATACAATGACAGGTCATTGGGAAATGATGGGAATTCATACGACAAAACCATTTAAAACATTTACTGAAAATGGTTTTCCTGATGAATTGGTTCAGGAATTAGAAAGATTAACAGGCCATGTCTTTATTGGAAATAAAAGTGCAAGTGGAACGGAAATCTTAGATGAATTGGCCATGGAAGAGATTCAATCGAACGGAAAGAAATTGATACTTTATACATCTGCTGATAGTGTTCTACAAATTTGTGGACATGAAGAAGTGACAGGACTTGATGAATTGTATCGTGTTTGTCAAATTGCTCGAGAACTCACTTTAAAACCTGAATATAAAGTAGGAAGAGTTATTGCACGTCCTTATGTAGGAAATTCAATTGGACATTTTACACGTACTAGTAATCGTCACGACTATGCCTTGTCTCCATCGAGTGAAACAGTACTTGATGTATTAAAATCAAATGATTTGGATGTGATTGGAGTTGGTAAGATCCGTGACATTTTTAATGGGTGTGGTATTACGAAAAGTATTCATTCAACTTCGAGTCATGAGGGTATGCTTCAAACGATTGAAGAAATGAAAAAAGATTTTACAGGTTTATTATTTACGAACCTTGTGGATTTTGATGCCAAGTGGGGTCATCGAAGAAATGTTTCTGGATATGCTGATGAGCTTGAAGATTTTGATCTTTTATTAGGCCAGCTACTTGGTGTTATGGATTCAGATACACTATTGATTATTACGGCCGATCATGGAAATGATCCAACCTATAAAGGAACGGATCATACTCGAGAGTGTGTGCCATGTTTAATGTATTCACCAAGTATGAAAGAACATGGAATATTGGATGATTCAAATTCTTTTGGGGCAATAGGATCGGTTGTGTTGGGTGATTTTGGTATAGATAAACCAAATTATATGATTGGAGAATTTGACTTAAACAAATTAGTTTAAGTGGTTAGTAAAATCAAGGGATTAAAAAAATTATGAAAATACAATATGAAAATGTGAAATTACCGGAGTGTGATTGTACAAATATTCCGGTACAATTGACAGATGAAACGATGAAAGAACGCTTGAATAAAGTGTTAGATAGAATGAATTGTGAAAATTTCGATTCATTAGTTATTTATGCGGATTTGGAACACGGTAATAATTTTGAATATTTAACTGGATTTTTGCCAAGATTTGAAGAAGCGTTATTGATTTTGAATACAAATGGAAATCATTATATGGTTTTAGGAAATGAGAATTTGAATAAGGCCTCAAAAGCTAGAATTAAAGCGACTCCAATTCATTGTCCATATTTTTCATTACCTAATCAACCAATGGATGTGAAAAAAGGAATTAAGGATATTCTTAGTCAGTGTGGTTTTTACAAAGCAAATAAGGTTGGTATAGTAGGATGGAAGAATTTTACTAGTAATTATGAAGATAATTCACAATTGTTTGACGTACCTTATTACATTGTAGATACAATTAGAGATATATTTGGATATAACATATATAATGCAACTCGATTGTTTATTGGGGATAATGGTGCACGTTGTACCAATAATGTAAATGAAATCGTTCACTATGAATTTGGTGCTGCCCTTGCGAGTGATTGTATTTTAAAAGCTATGAACCATTTAGATGTTGGTATTTCAGAAATGGAATTGGGAGATATCCTAAATGCATATGGACAAAAAAATAGTGTTGTTACAATTGCTGCATCAGGTCCTAGATTTATTAAGGCAAATATTTATCCAACCAATAACACTGTAAAATTAAAAGATCCAATTAGCTTATCTATTGGATATAAAGGTGGCTTCTCATCTAGAGCAGGCTATGCAGTACATGACAGCAGTGAATTGGATGAATCTGTTCAAGATTATCTAGATGCATTAGTAAAACCATATTTTGCATCTGTAGCTGTATGGTTAGAAAAGATTCATTGTGGTATGCCAGGTGGCGAAGTCTATGATTTAGTTGAAGCAACAATGCCAAAGGCTGAATACAATTGGAGTTTATGCCCAGGACATTTGACGGCAGACGAAGAGTGGATGTCATCAAATATTTATGAGAATAGTAAAGAATTAGTACGAAGCGGTATGTTGTATCAAATTGATATTATTCCATCAAAATCAGGCTATGCAGGAACAAGTGCAGAAAGTACAGTTTTATTAGCAGATGAAAATCTACGAAAACAGATCGCACAAGAAGAACCAGAATTGTGGAATCGAATTCAAAAGAGAAGAGAGTATATTATTAATGAATTGAATATTTCATTAAATGATGATGTTTTACCAATGTGTTCAACCGTTGCCTATTTAAGACCATTCTTATTAAATAAAGATAAGGCGATGAAGTTACAATAAGAAAAACAAGGAAACCATTCTAGTGTTGGTGTCTAGAATGGTTCATTTTTGTTTATTATTATTTTTAAAAGAGAGATATGAATATTGGTTTATTTTCTACATTCATTGCCTTATCTTTAAGGCACTTATAAAATATCATTCCATATTTTCACAATTTTATTTTGACTTTGGTAAAAGTTGTGAAATTGTAAAGTAAACCATTTTCTAGAATTAGAGTAGTTTTCTTTATGTAATATGAATTATAAATTGTAGATTCATATTTTAGAAGTGATATATAGATAAAAATTTGAATTATATTTTCATGGTTTACATAAAAATCTAGTGTATATAGACAAATGTTTGTAAATGAAATACGAAAAACCAAATGAAAGCGAATACAATGAAAACGCATGATATAAAGACAAAATGCTATGTTTTGTTCATGAAAAATATACATAAATGTAAATTTGTATGTAAATTTCTTTCTTAAACCCTTGAAAACGTGTTTCTAACATAGTATAATTTCTTCACACATAGTGAGCAGACTATAGGAGGAAAGAGAAATGAATAAACAAAGAATTGTTGCTGGTTTAGCATCTGTAGCAATGGCTTCTACTTTAGTAGCATGTTCAGGCGGATCTAGCAGTAACGCAAAAACATTAACAGTATCTGTAAACCAAAGCTTAACAGGACAGTTTACACCTCAATATGCATCAAGTGCTTATGATCAATATGTAGTAAACTTATGCTATGAATCAATGTTAAAGTACAATGCGGATAACGAATTGGTACCAGAATTGGCTAAAGATTTACCAGAAGTAAGTGCAGATGGTTTAACATTAACTTACAAATTGGAAAAAGGACACAAATTCAGTGATGGAACTGAAGTAACTTCAAAAGACGTTAAATTTACATTCGCAACATTAGCTGACCCAAGTTATGCTGGTCCTAATGGTGGTGGATTGGAAAACCTAGTAGGATATAAAGAATATAATAGCGGAGCTGCTAAAGAATTAACTGGTATTGAAACTCCAGATGATTACACAGTAGTATTCCACTTAGTATCACCTCAAATCGATGCAATCACAAAATTTGGTGGAATGGGAATCACTAGTGCTGATCACTACTCAAAATACAAACAAGGTAAAGTAAAAGTTGTTGAAAAGAACCAAGAAGAATCATGTGGTTCTGGTGCTTACCAATTAAAGAAATATGACAAAGCAAGTGGAGCTTCATTTGTTCGTAATGAAGAATTCAAACCTGAAAAGGGACAATACCAAGTAGATCAAATCATTATTAAGAAAACAGATGTAACTACAGAAGTTTCTGAATTGAAAAAAGGAACAGTTGATTTAATTCCAGATGTAATTGAAACAAATAAAGTAAGTGAAGCTAGTCAAGATAAAAACATGGCATTCAACTACTACAGTCGTAGTGCTGTTGGTTTCGTAGCTATGAACGCTAACAATGGAGCTACAGCTGACAAAGCAGTACGTCAAGCATTGATGTATGCGACAGATCGTCAAGGATTCTGTGATTCATACTTCGGATGGGATAAAAAAGCAAGTGACGAAGTTAAAAAAGTTAAAGGTGGATATGTACCAGCTGCATACTGGAGTCCAGCATCAGTAAACTGTGGTGCCGTTGTTCGTAATGAAGAAACAATCGATGGATTAAATACATATGCATTTGACATGGATAAAGCGAACCAAGTATTAGATGAAGCTGGTTGGGTTCGTGGTGCTGATGGAATCCGTGCTAAAGACGGACAAAAACTAGAAATCAAATTCTTATGTTCAGAAGGTAACTCAGTACTTGAAACTTTAATTCCTATGGTTAAGAAAACTTGGAGCGATTTAGGTGTTGACTTAAAACAAACTACAGTTGACTTCTCTACATTATTAAGCAACATTCAAGATGAAAGCCACGATAGCGAATGGAATATGTGTTTCTTAGCTACTAGCTTTACAGATAACCAAGATGCTGGAGCTAATGATTCATATACAAATAATCCAAATAACATGGCTGTAAATAACTACTCTCGTGTTAATGATCAAGCATTGGTTGACCAATTGACAAAAGCTCGTGCTGATGCAGATGAAAAACAATCAAAAGCTGATTATGTTGAAGCTATGAAGATGGCTGCTGATGATGCAGGTTACATGCCAGTTTACTCAGGTATGCAGTTCAACCTTTACAATAAGAAAGTTGACTTGACTGGAACAGGAACATTACGTAACTGGTCTCAATCAATGGATACAATTACTGTAAAATAATTTAAAATTTGCACAAAGGTGTGTTAAAATAGTTGATGTTAAAGGACAAATGTTCATTAACAGAAACGTGGCAACGTTAAATAGTCTGCATGAAAAACTCGTGGATTGTTTATAAAATTAAGGGCAAGCCGTATTGACTTGCTCTTATATGCATTTAGTGGATAGAAAGGATCGATAACTATGCTAAAGTATGTATTTAAAAGAATTTTAGCGATGATTCCTGTCCTTTTCATCATTTCAATCGTTATTTTCGGTACTGTAAAGGCGATGCCAGGTGATGAGGTAACAGCTTATTTTGGAGCCGGTTCAAAGGTTACACAAGAACAACGTGATCACGTTCGTGAGTTGTTAGGATTGGATAAATCGTTACCTGAACAATATGTACGTTGGGTTGGACGTATGTGTACAGGAGATTTAGGATCAAGTATTACCCTTAAAAAACCAGTTGGAACTATTATTGGTGACTATGTATGGAATACATTCTATTTGAATGTTGTATCATTAATTGTGGCTTTGATTTTTGCCATTCCAGTTGGAATAAAACAGGCAGTAAAGAAAGGTACAGTGTTTGATAACTTCTGGACTGTATTCTCATTGTTAGGAATAAGTGTTCCAACATTCTTCTTTGCCTTAGTATTAATTTTCTTCGTTGGTTTGCAGATTCCAGGTATGCCTATCAACGGAATGCGTGACACAATGCTATCAAGCTTTGGTTACTCAAGTATTTTCCAAGAAATTGGAGATATTGCTTTACACTCAATTTTACCTGTAATCGTATTGGCGTTTAGTTCATTTGCGTCATTCTCACGTTATGTACGTAACTCTATGGTTGAAGTCATCAACATGGATTATGTTCGTACAGCACGTTCAAAGGGTCTTAAAGAAAAGACTGTTATCTACAAACATGCATTTAAAAATGCACAAATTCCTTTAGTAACATTACTAGGATTATACATTCCATCATTATTCTCAGGAGCCGTAATCTTGGAATCTGTATTTATCTGGCCAGGAATTGGAAAAGTGTTAATTGATGCAATCAACCAACGTGATAACTCTTTAGTTATGGCTTGTTTGATGTTTAGTGCCTTATTGATGTTGTTAGGTAACTTATTGTCTGACATTTGTTATACATTAGTTGACCCACGTATCAAGGTAGATGAATAGGAGGGAACTATAGATGGCTAAAAAAGATGCTGTAGTATTAGAATCTGGCGAAAAAATCGAATCTATAGGTCCTTGGACCATAGCATGGCGTAAGTTCAAACAAAACCGTGTTGCCATGGCTGGTTTGATTATTTTTGTATTAATTGTTGTTGCTGTTATTGTTGTACCACCAATGCTTGGATATAGCGTTAATGACTATGATTTATCAAATCCTAACTTAACTCCAGGAGGAGAACACTTATTAGGTACAGATAAACAAGGTCGTGACTGCTTATTCCGTTTATTCTTAGGTGGACGAATCTCTATCATGGTTGGTATTATTGCTGCTGTTATCACTGTTATCTTAGGATGTACAATTGGTGGTATTTCAGGATATTATGGTGGAAAATTAGATAACGTATTAATGCGTTTTGCAGAAATCGTTTATTCATTACCATTTACACCAATGATTATTGCGGTTGCCTCAACTATGTTGTGGGTTCCACAAAGTCAAAAAATGTATACTGTATCATTATTAATTGGTTTATTATCATGGCCAGGACTAGCACGTTTAGTTCGTGGACAGATTTTGACTTTGCGTGAACAAGAATTTATGCAGGCTTGTGAAGCTTTGGGTATTTCAGATTTCTCAAAAATCTTTAAACACTTACTTCCAAACGTTATTTCTTTAGTAATCGTAAATGCTACACTACAAATGGCAAGTGCTATTTTGACTGAGGCTGGTTTATCATTCTTAGGTATGGGTGTGACTGCACCAACTCCTTCTTGGGGTAACTTAATGAACTTAGCACGTGATTCTTACGTGTTCCAAAACTATCCTTGGGAATGGATGCCTGCAGGTTTAATGTGTTTGTTAACTGTAATCTCAATCAACTTAATTGGTGAAGGATTGCGTGATGCATTCGACCCTAAAGAATTACAGTAGTAAGGAGGATACACAATGTCTGTAAATAAAAAAGTAATTAAAGTGGAAGACCTTCGTGTATACTTCCATACAAAAAAAGGTGATTCAAAAGCAGTTGATGGAAACCACTTTACAATGTATGAAAATGAAACACTTGCGATTGTAGGTGAATCAGGTTGTGGTAAATCAGTAACTGCCATGTCTATTTTAGGCTTAGTAAGTGAACCAGGAGAAATTATGCCTGGATCAAAAATCGTATATATGGGAAATGTAGACCGTGATGAAGATGGTTTAAATTTAGCAACAGCTACAGATGAACAAATTCGTCACATTCGTGGTAACGAAATCTCTATGATTTTCCAGGAACCAATGTCAAGTTTGAACCCAGTTATTACAGTTGGGAATCAAATTATGGAAAACATTTTGACGCACGAAGAAGTTTCTAAAGAAGAAGCTAAACAACGTGCAATTGATTTGTTGGCAGAAGTAGGTATTTCTCGTCCAGAAAAAGTTGTTGATAACTATCCATTCCAATTATCAGGTGGTATGTGTCAGCGTGTTATGATTGCGATGGCTTTATCTTGTCATCCAAAATTATTGATTGCCGATGAACCTACAACAGCTTTAGACGTTACAATTCAGGCTCAGATTCTTTCTTTAATGAACAGATTGAAGAATGAAACAGGTACATCTATCATGTTGATCACACACGACTTAGGTGTAGTTGCTCAGGTTGCCGATAACGTTAACGTTATGTATGCAGGTAAAGTTGTTGAAACAGCTCCAGTTGAAGAATTGTTCAGCAACCCTAAACACCCATATACAGTTGGATTAATGAATTCAATGCCTTCATTAGCTGAAGAAGGTAAACGTTTAAATACAATTGAAGGTAGTGTACCTAACCCATTGTATTTACCAAAAGGATGCTACTTTGCAGATCGTTGTCCATATGTAACAGATCGTTGTAGAGAAGGTCAACCAGTAGATACAAAAGTTAAATCACGTCACCACGTATGGTGCTTCAAAGTTGAAGAAGAAATGAAACAGGAGGGATAGTCATGGCAGAAAAAAGAAAAATTCTTGAAGTAAAACACTTAAAAAAATACTTCCCTCTAAAAAAAGGAAAATTTAAAGAAGGCGACCCATGTGTTAAGGCCGTAGATGATATTACTTTCGACTTATACGAAGGTGAAACATTAGGTCTAGTAGGTGAATCAGGATGTGGTAAATCTACTTTAGGTCGTACAATCATTCGTCTTTATGAACCAACAAGCGGAGAGGTAATCTTCGAAGGTGAAGATGTAGCGAAAAAATCTCGTAAAGAAATGCGTGCTTTACGTGAAGAAATGCAGTTTATCTTCCAGGATCCATATTCTTCATTGAATCCACGTATGACTGTATTCAATATTTTGGCTGAACCATTGATTGCTCACGGAAAATTCAAACGTGGTCCAGAACTAGATGCATATGTTAAAAACCTAATGGACCGTTGTGGTTTGCCAAGCTACTATTGCTATCGTTATCCTCACCAATTCTCAGGTGGACAAAGACAACGTATTGGTATCGCACGTTCTTTAGCGTTAGATCCAAGCTTCATTATTTGTGATGAACCAGTAAGTGCATTGGACGTTTCTATCCAATCACAAATCATCAACTTAATGAAAGATATGCAAGAAGAAAAGAACATTTCTTATATCTTCATTTCACATGACTTGTCAGTTGTAAAACACATTTCTGACCGTGTAGGTGTAATGTATTTAGGTAGTATGATGGAACTTGCAGATAAGAATGAAATCTACTCAAACCCTCAACACCCTTATACAAGAGCATTGATTGGTGCAATTCCTTTACCAGACCCTACAAAACGTAAAGAAATGCAAGTTATTCAAGGTGAAATTCCAAGTAACGTAAACATTCCTAAGGGATGTAAATTCAACCCTCGTTGCCCATTTGCGAAAGATATTTGTCGCGAACAAGAACCAGCAACAAAAGAGGTTAAGCCAAATCACTTTGTTAAGTGTCACTTTGGAGGTGAATTCTAATGTCTAAGCGCCCATCTATGCGTGAGATGTTAGAAAAAAAAGATAAACAAAAAGGTAAAGAAGATCGTCTTGAAAAAGGGGATTTTCTAGCCTTATTAATTGCAGCTAGTAGTACATTCTGGCCAATTTTATTAGGTGCCATTGTTATTTTAGCGCTATTAATTTTTGGTTGGAATGCCATCTTTGCATAATACGAGAAGCTTTCGGCTTCTCTATTTTTTTAGGAGAAAGATATGAAATTTACAGATTATAAATATGAACATATGGATATTGAAGCTTTGCAGGCACAATTAAAGGCGATTTGTTCAAAATTACAGAATGCAGCTTCTTATGATGATTTTAAAAATGCGTTTATTGAATTGAATGACGTAAATAAATATATCAATACAAATCAGACTCTTGTTGAAGTGCGTCATACAGTAGATACAAGAGATGAATATTATACAAAAGAAAATGACTTTTTAAATGAAATGCTTCCAGTATTAAAGGAAGATATTGTGAACTGTAATAAGGCTGTAATGGAAAGTTCTTTTGTATCTGAATTAAAGAAAGAAGTACCAGAAACATATTTCTTACAAAGAGAAATGGAAGAAAAATCATTTGATCCTATTATTATTCCTGAAATGCAAGAAGAAAATAAATTAGCTTCTAAATACCAAGCAATCATTGCGAGTGCACAAATTGAGTTTGATGGTGAAACATATACTCTTGCGGCTTTAGAAGTAAAGACAAATGATAAAGATAGGGATACACGTAAACGTGCAATGCAAGCCTATTGGGGATGGTATGACGAACATGCTAAAGAAATTGGTGAAGTTTATGATCAATTAGTGCAAGTGCGTACGCGTATGGCTAAAAAATTAGGATATGAAAACTATATCGAACTTGGTTACTATCGCATGATGCGTTTTGACTACAATAAAAAGGATGTAGAAAACTATCGTAAACAAGTATTAGAGGATGTTGTTCCTTTAGATAATGAGTTATATGCTCGTCAACAAAAACGTTTGGGTTATGATACTTTGCATGCTTGGGATGAAAAGTTTGAATTCACTTCAGGAAATCCAGCACCTAAATATAGTCGTGAAGAATTAGTAAAACGTGCATTAAAGATGTATCAAGAACTAGATCCTAAAACAGGTGAATTCTTTGAATTTATGACAGAAAGAGAATTGTTAGATCTAGATTCAAAGCCTGGTAAAGCAGCTGGTGGATATTGTACATTCATTCCAAATTATCAATCTCCATTCATCTTCGCAAACTTTAATCAGACAAGCCATGATGCTGAAGTACTAACACATGAAGCAGGACATGCTTTCCAAGTGTATTCAAGTAAGGATATTTTCCCAATCGATTGTGTATGGCCTACTTATGAATCTTGTGAAATCCACTCTATGTCTATGGAATTCTTTACATATCCATGGATGAAATCTTTCTTTGAAGAAGATGTAGATAAATATTATTTCAATCATTTGTCAGGAGCTGTTAAGTTCTTACCTTATGGAGTTTTAGTGGATCACTTCCAGCATGAAGTATATGAAAAACCAGAAATGTCTTGTGAAGAAAGATTGGCTACTTGGAGAAAGTTGGAAAAACAATATTTGCCTCATAAAAACTATGAAGGTATTGATATTCTAGAAAAAGGTGGATGGTGGATGCGCCAGCTTCACATTTTCATGGATCCATTCTATTATATTGATTACACATTAGCTCAAGTATGCGCATTGCAGTTCTGGGCTCGTATTCAAAAGAATGATGAAAAAGCTTTTGAAGACTACAAACACATTTGTAAGATTGGTGGAACATTGCCGTTCAGAAAAATTGTAAAAGAAGCAGGATTAAAGGTTCCTTTCGAATCTGGATGCTTAAAAGATACTGTTCAATTGGTTCGCGAATGGTTTGAAAAAGCAGATGATTCACAATTTTAAAAAAACATCTTGCGATTTGAAAAAAGGCTTGCTATAATTGTATAGCACTTACTTTGGGTCAATATGACTTAAGGCGGAAGGAGGATACATCGATATGAAACAAGGAATTCATCCTAATTATCATAAAGTTAAATGTATCTGTACATCTTGTGGTGCAGAATTCGAAACAGGTAGTACAATCAAAGGTGATGAATTACGTGTAGATACTTGCAGTAACTGCCACCCATTCTTCACAGGTCGTCAACGTTTCGCTGCTGCTCAGGGACGTATTGAGAAATTTAACAAGAAATATGGTTTGAAGTAGTAATATAATGACAGTGTCAGAAATGGCACTGTTTTTTTGTTTTGGTTATAAAAAAATCATTATTAAAAATTAAATATCCTTTAAAATAGACGTTTCAAGCTTGTTTGGTTATATTAAAATGATCAAATGTACACGAGAAATAACTGTAGTATTTGAAAACTTCTATTGCTACGTTTATAATAAAGACAATAAATTAAAAATAGTGAGGTGTATTAAAGTGAAAAGAGCTAAAAGAATGGATGTATTTCAATCTTCTATATTTACAGAATTGAAAAATATGAAGCTGGATTATACACAAAGAACAGGAAATGAAACAATTGATTTTTCAGTTGGATCGCCAAATATTGCGCCTGAACCATCTATTATGAAGGTACTGCAAGAATCAATTATGGTTCCAGAAAACTATAAGTATGCGATCAATGAATTACCTGAAATGAAATCAGCAATCCACGATTGGTATAAGAACCGTTATAATGTAGAGCTAACATATGATGAAATGATCTGTCTACAAGGATCTCAAGAAGCTTTAAGCACTTTGTTTTTAGCTATGTGTGATCCAGGTGATATTGTATTGGTGCCAGATCCTTATTACCCAATTTTTAGTGATGGGCCAAAGATTGCAGGGGCTAAAGTTGAATATATGCCTTTGTTGCAAGAGAATAACTATGTTATTCAATTGGATCAAATTGATGAAGAAATTGCGAAAAAAGCGAAGATGATGATTGTATCTTATCCAAACAATCCAACTTGTGCTATAGCACCAGATTCATTCTATGAAGAGTTGATTCAGTTTGCGAAGAAATACGATATTGTAGTTTTACACGATAATGCATATAGTGAACTTGTATTCGATGGTAAAGTTGGAAAGAGTTTCTTATCTTTTGAAGGAGCTAAAGAAATAGGAATTGAATTGAATTCTTTCTCGAAAACATATGGAATGGCCGGTGCAAGACTTGGTGTATGTGTTGGTAATAAAGAAGTGATTGATTGTTACAATACTCTTAAATCAAATATGGATTATGGAATCTTCTTACCTATACAATATGCAGGCATTGAAGCACTAAGACATGGAGGCGCAAGCATTCACTCAACTTGTCAGGCTTATCAAGATCGAAGAGATGCTCTATGTGAAGCATTTGATGAAGTAGGATGGCATATTGATAAGAGTCCTGCAACAATGTTCGCATGGGCAAGAATTCCAGATCAATATGAAGATTCATATGCCTTCACAAAAGATTTGATGGAAAAAACAGGTGTTGTCGTTACACCTGGCCAGGCTTTTGGTGTTCATGGTACTAGATATGTGCGTTTAGCTCTTGTTCAAGATATTGAGGATATCCAAAAAGCGGCAGAAAGAATAAAAAAATCTGAAATTTTTAAGTAAAGTGCAAAAATTTGCACTTTTTTTTCGTATAAGAGTATATGAAGTGTAATCGATGTCAAAATGAAGATCCTAAATTATTTGCGTATGATCATGGAGTTTATTATTGTCGTAAATGCATTGATTTTTCTAGGTTGGAGGTTAATGTAAAAATAAATCCGGTTAAATTGAAGCATAGAACGTGGAAGGGTAAACCTAAACTTGATTATGAACTCACTGCTTCGCAAAAATGTGCAAGTCACGAAGTATATCAACATTTAAGTAAAGGAAAAGACGTAATACTTTACGCCAGTACAGGTGCCAGGCAAAACAGAAATTTGTTTTGAAAGTATCTGTGGATATTTAGCACAAGGAAAGAAAGTAGGGTTTGCGATCAGTCGAAGACAGGTTGTTCTTGAAATCGCAAATCGTTTGCGGATAGCATTTCCTGAATTAAGTGTATGTGAAGTGGCTCAAGGATATACCCAAGTTACAGATGCAGACCTTATTGTATGTACTACACACCAGTTGTATCGTTATCCATATGCCTTTGATTTATTAATTTTAGATGAGTTAGATGCCTTTCCTTTTGTGGGCAACGAAGTACTTCAGGCCATAGCGAATCAGGCGTGTATTGGACAAAAACTAATGTTGAGTGCAACACCAGACAAAGAGAGTATGGAACTTGTGAAACAAAAGAAAATAGAGCTTGTGTGTTTGTTTGAAAGGCCACATAAACACCCGTTGATTGTGCCTAAAGTGATACAGGTATCTATTTTAATTCAAGTATGGATTGTAATTTATTTGTGCATAAAATTCCAAAAAGAAGGAAAACAAACATTGGTTTTTGTCCCTCGAAAAAATGATGGAAAGTGGATGAAGATGATTCTAAATGTATTTGTGAAGACAGATTTTATTCATTCTTCTACACAAAATAAAGATGAAATTTTAGATTGCTTTCGCAATAAAGAATTGAGTGCACTAGTTTGTACCACACTATTAGAAAGAGGAATCACGATTCCAAGCGTTCAAGTTGTTGTTTTTAAAGGAGATCATTCAGTCTTTACCACGGCCAGTCTTATTCAGATTTTTGGGCGTGTGGGACGAAGTTTTAAAGATCCAGAGGGAAAGGGTGTGTGTTTATGTCAAGCTTCAAGCGAATCTATCAAAGATTGTGTGAGTCAAATTACGAAGATGAACGATACTGTTTATGTTGCCACAAAAAAATGAGTGAAATTCGCAATTTTGAGATTTTCTTTTATAATGATCTTTTGATATGTCCGGATTGTTCAAAAAATTTCAAGCTACATAAACAAGTCTATAATATAGATGGTATCCCTTTATATGTTCTCTATGAGTATGATGAGTTTTTAGAGAGGTTGTTTTTTCAGTATAAGGAACAAAGGGATGTTGTATTAAAAGATGTTTTTTTGTGTGAACACTTATATTTAAAGAAGATCTTTAAAAAATATTGTGTCTGTACTTTATGCAGTAGTGATGCAAAACGTATGGAAAGGGGATTTGAACCAGCTATTGATATGTATTCGTCGTTAGATGTTTTTGTTCATTCTCCTTTCTACAAAAAGAAGGATATAAAGCAGTCTTCAGCAACAAAATTGCAAAGATCACAAATTAAGAATGTATTGGGCTTGAAACAATTGTATCCATTGCCTAAAAAGAAAATATTGTTGGTGGATGATGTTTGTACAACTGGAAGTACACTATTGGCCGCAAAGCAGTTGATTCATCCGGACTGCATGTTTGTTTTAGCGGCACATCCACTTTGGATTTTGGCAAATCAAGAAAACATAGTGGTCAAATCAAAGGGGTTTTGGTAAAATAGTCTAGAAGGGGCGATAGAAACTATGGATAAGAAAAGAAAGAATGAGAATGATGAGATTTCTCAATTACTAGATTCATTTCAAACAAACGAAGAAGATACGTTAGAACAGAAAATGGATCAATTCACAAAGAATCAAACTCGTAGTCGAGTAGAAAAACATAAACCTGAACCGGAAATTCCGTTTCAAGCAAAAAAAGAGGAACCTTCACTAGGAGATACGTTTGTGGTTGGATCAAAGGATTTAAATGAGCCAAAAGAAGATCTTTCTGCAACACGTACAGTAATGTGGAATGCGGATGATTTAAAACAGGAAGCAGATTCTACAAATCAAACTGTTGTGATTGATGATGATGAAATTCAGTCTTTGTTAGAGGAGGGTAAGGGTCCTCAATTAAAAAGAGAAGTAATCAACAAGAAAAAAGAGCCAAGCAAAAAGAAATCAGCACCAAAAAAGAGCCATTCTAAAACTGGAATGTATGTTGCCTTGGGTGTTGTAGGTGTATTGTTGGTTTCATTATTGATATTTGGTGGTATGAAACTAATGACTGGTGGATTATCTAGTTCTGATGAAAAAACATCGGAAGTTCAAAAGAAGAATTACCAGGAATTATTAGATTTTGCGAACAACTATGATGATTTATCTTCAAGTGACCAAAAGAAAATTATTGATTTTGAAAGTAAATATAACAGTTTAACGCGTAAACAAAGAGAGAAGATTGATGAAATCTTAGAAGAGGCTACCGGTAAAACTTTCAATGAATTACTTGCGAGTGCAAATAAGAAGACAAGTACGAAAAAAGACAACAACAACACTGAAATTGCTGAAAAGAAAGCGCAGTTGAAACAAAAAATCGATGATCTTAAAAAGCAGTTGTTGAGTGCACAATCGGAATTAGAAAATGCGCAGAATGCACAGTCTTCAGCTCAAAGTGATGTCGATTCATTACAGTCTCAGATTGATTCTGCAGGTGGCGGTGTAAGTGATGCTCAAAGTGCTGTAATTAGTGCACAAGCGGATTACGATAATGCACAAAGTGCGCTACAAGCATGTGAGAATCGTCGTAGTGAATTGGAACAAATTCCAAATAGCGAATTAACGCAAGATCAATATACAGAGTTACAGCAATTATATGCTGAACATCAGGGATTGGTTGATAATGTAAACACAACAAAATCGGCTTTGGCTGATGCAAAATCGGCATTAAGTGCTGCACAAAAGAATTCGGATACTTCTTCTTTACAGAATAAGTTAAAATCAGCAAAGACGAAATTGGATAGTGCAAATTCAGATGTAACAGATGCACAGTCAAAAGTAGATTCATTGAATTCACAAATCAATGATTATCAAAATCAATTGAATCAATTAGATTAGACAATACAAAATGTATTGTCTTTTTCTTTGTGTGACCTTTTAATGTCTTGTGATTTTTGTTAGAATATATACGGAAAGTCAGGTGAAAATATGCGTAATGCGATTGTTCTGGCGGCAGGAAAAGGAACTCGAATGAAATCAGATCGTAGCAAAGTAATGCATACGATTATTGATCGTTCAATGTTGGCTTACATTATTGATGCTTTAAGAGCGGTATCTGTAGAAAGAATTGTAGTGATTGTCGGATATCAGGCTGAAAGTATCAAAGAAGCTTTTCCAGATGTTGAGTTTGCTTTGCAGCAACCACAATTGGGGACAGGTCATGCGGTTATGCAAGCTACACAATTAAAGGATGAAGATGGGGATACATTGATTATTAATGGAGACGGACCATGTATTCAGCCTGAGACATTGGAAAAACTATTCCAAACCAATCAAGATGCATCATTAACTCTGTTAACTTCTGTATTGGATGATGGAGCTCATTATGGTCGTATTGTTCGTGATGAAAATAGTCATGTTCAAGCGATTGTAGAGGCAAAGGATTGTACAGAAGAACAAAAACAAATTTGTGAAATCAACGCAGGTATGTATTGTTTCAAGAACAGAGATTTATTTGATAATCTTGATAAATTAACAACAAATAATGCTCAACACGAGTATTACTTAACAGACTTGGTTAAGATTTTAGCTAATCAAGGAAAGGTTGTTAAGGGATTGGTAGTTGAAGACCGTGATGAAGTCATGGGAATCAATGATTGTGTAGAATTACATAAAGCGTATGAATGGATGCGCAATCGAATCAACAACAACTGGATGAAAGAAGGGGTACAGATTGTAGACCCAGTGCGAACAGTTATTGGAAAAGATGTAACGATTGGACATGATGTGATTATTCATCCAAATGTTGAAATTCTTGGAAACACAGAAATTGGTGATTTCGTTGAGATTTTACCAGGTTCTTATTTGAATAATTCGAAAATTGAAGATTGTGCAATTGTAGATTCAAGTAAAGTCGTCAATTCTTGCATAGAAGAAGGTTCTGTTGTAGGGCCTATGTCTTATGTAAGCAATAATAAAACCATAAAATAAACCTGATAGGGTATGAGAAAGGATAAATCATGAAAAACACTATTGTATTTGCTTTATCATCTAGCGTTGGTTTAGCAAAAGATATTTGTAAAGAATTAGGATTGGAATTAGGTAAATGTGAAGTTAAACACTTTGCGGATGGAGAAATCTTAGTAGAACTTGGAGAATCTGTTCGTGGAAAACACGTATATTTTGTACAAAGTACAAATAAGCCTGTAAACTCAAATTTAATGGAAATTTTAATTGGTATTGATGCATGTAAACGTGCAAGTGCTGCAAGCATTACGGCTATCATTCCATATTTTGGATATGCGCGTCAGGATCGTAAAGCGAAACCTCGTCAACCAATTACTTCTAAATTAGTTGCTAGTTTATTAGAAAGAGCTGGAGCTGATCGTGTAGTTACAGTTGACTTACACGCTACTCAGATTCAAGGATTCTTCGATATTCCAGCAGATGATATTACTGCGAATGGATTGATTGCTGATTACTTCAAACACAAAGAAGGATTAGGTGAAATCGTAGTTGTATCTCCTGATCACGGTGGAGCTGTACGTGCTCGTAACTTGGCAAATGCATTAGGTGCACCTATCGCAATCATCGACAAACGTCGTCCTAAACCAAATGTAGCTGAAGCTATGAACTTAATTGGTGATGTTGATGGTAAAACTGCAATCATCATCGATGACATGGTAGATACAGCTGGTACATTAACTGCTGGTATCAAAATGTTGAAAGACAAGGGAGCTAAAGCTGTCTATGCTTCATGTTCACATGGTATCCTTTCAGGACCTGCTATCGAACGTTTAAAAGCTGCTGAGTTAGCTGGATTCGTTTGTACAAATACAATTGATCAAACAGAAAACCAAAAAAATTATCCAGAAATGACTGTTCTTTCAATGGCACCATTGTTAGCTGGATTGATTCATGCAGTTGAAGAAAATTCTTCATTATCAGAAGTATTAGCACACGCATTTGATGACTAATATGGAAACATTGTTTATTGGCTATCCTCCTTGTTCAACTTGTAAAAAGGCATATAAAGTTCTACAAGATTTGGGTATTGAAGCTACATATCGAAATATTAAAGAAGACAATCCAACAAAAGAAGAGATTCAAAGTTGGATTGATCGTGGTGTGGAATTAAAAAAATTGTTCAATACAAGTGGTATGTTGTATCGTGAATTAAATGTAAAAGAAAAACGAGAAACATATACAGAAGAACAATTGATTGAATTACTTGCCTCAAATGGTATGTTAGTAAAAAGACCGATTGTGATTCAAGGAGATAACATTATCATAGGAAACAAAGTTTCAGAATACGAAAACTTACAAAAATAGACCTGTCAATCGACAGGTCTTTATTTAATCAAAAATGGAATTGAAGTTCTCTTCAATTTGTCTACATGCACTTGCTTCATCAAGTTGTTTGATTTCACAAATCTTCTTTGCGACATATTCCACATACATAGGTTCATTTTCTTTTCCACGATAAGGAACAGGTGTTAAATAAGGAGAATCCGTTTCTGTGATGATTCGATCGATAGGACATGCTGAAATACATTCAGGGGCTTGTCTAGCATTTTTGAATGTAATAGGTCCGGCAAACGAAATCATAGAATTCATTTTTAAACATTCCATCATAGTTTCTTTACTTCCGCTGAAGCAATGGAAAATAATTTTTGTCTTTGCGTATTGTTTTAAAATATCCATGCAGTCTTTTGTGGATTCGCGCATATGAATAGAAATAGGAAGATTGTGTTCATTCGCAATTTGAATCTGCATGATAAATAGCTCTTTTTGTAAATCATTAAAACTTGTATCCCAATAGTAATCCAATCCAATTTCTCCTAAGCAATCTAAATAAGGCGTTTGATCAATGAGATACTGAATTTCTTTATCTGTAACTTCTTTGGCATCACTTGGAAACCATCCAAAGGCAATTTTAAAAAATGGATATTTTTCTTTTACCTTTTTCGCACGTTCTAATTCTTCAGGACTTGTGCACATGATCATGCAAGAAGTAAGATTTTTAGCTTTGATATTTTCAATGATCTCGTCAATTCGACTATATAAACGATCACAAGTGATGTGACAATGACTATCTGTATACATAAATAACCTTCTTTCTTAAAATAGTATATAATTGTGTTAAAAGAGGTGCAATATGAAAGTTAGCATGGAATTAAATGTAAGTGATAAAGAGTTTTATGATTTGATGATGAAATCTTTAAAAGAAGAAGTTAAAAATGTCACGAAGAAAAATTTAGAATTAAAAGAAGGGTTAAAATATAAAAAGAAATCAGCTCAAAGAAAAGGAATTGGCTCAGAGATTACTGTGCATATTAAAAGGTTGATTCCGAATACATTGTATGAAGCAACGTTTGTCACGGCAATCGACCATACAACTATTTCTTATAAGATTGAATCTTTAAATGAATCAAAAATCAAAGTGACTTATGAAGAAATTTACGAAAATGTTTCTCCAAAAGAAATTCCTGTTTGGAGACAAAAAATGGCAGAAAAACAGTCGGCTAAAAAATCAAAGAAAATGTTTAAAGAGGTTGAAAAGTTTATTTTAAATGAAAGAAATAACAAGAACTGATTATACCAGAATAGAAACCAAGTTTTCCATCTTGGTTTCTTTTTTTGTTTATATGCGTTATAAGATTGGTATAGAAAAGCTTTAACCCAACAAAAGAAGGAGGAATTGGATATGAAAAAGTTAGGTTATTTAGCGGGGGCATCATTGTTATTTGTTCCAATGCCTCTATATGCAGCAGGAATTGGTTCTAGTAACCAAGTATTTACTCACACTGGTTGGTTCTCAGTTATTTGTATGGCAACAATCGGTGTTGGAGTTGCAATTTGTTCAAAACATCAGAAATAATAATGAAAAAAGGTTCAACAGTAAGCATCATTTGGGCTGTGGACCTTTTTTATTTAAAATTTGACAGTCATTGATAATAACATATGTTACCTACAATTTTTGTGGAGTATGTTATACTGAGTTAACTGAAAGAGAAAGGGTAACTTATGGTCAGCAATTATTTGGTGAAATTTCTTGAAGAAAAAGAAGTACCTACAATCACAAAAAAAAGACACACATATTTAACGTATTATGGTTTAGAACAACAAGATACGTACGTGTTAAAAGAAGGTATTGTTAAGACTAGTATAATTTTGCGTGATGGAAGAGAATTTAATATTTCTTATATTAAAGGACCCGATATTATTTCATTATTAAAAGATGAAGTAAGTCAATATACATCAGCTCCATTTAACGTTCGTATTGAGAGTGAAACGGCTACTTTTTATCGTATTCCAAGAGTGTTATTCTGGGATTTTGTAAATCAAGATCCAGAGTTAAAAGAGTATGTGAATTCATATTATCGTACTAAATTAACGGAAGCTATTTTTAGACAACAACTTATGACTATGAATGGTAAAAATGTAGCAGTGTGTGCTTTTATCTATCAATTGATTCCTATATTCGGAAGAAAAGTAAAAAAGGGTATTTTAATTGATTTCCAAGTGACAAACGATGATATTGCAGGATTCTGCGGTATCTCTACTAGAAATAGTGTAAATCGTATTTTAAGAGGGTTACGTGAGCAAAATGTAATCTCGATGGTCTATCAGAAGATTTTAATTTTAGACGTAGATTATTTAAAACAATTTGTACAAGCATAATACAAAACAAAGCGCAGAGTTAATTCTGCGCTTTAAATGGTTTTATGATTTTTTGATATGAATAGATTAATTGGCTTGCCATTAAACACCAAATAATGGGTTCGCAAAAGCATACACCTAAATATTTAAATGTAGGAACTAAAAATAATGTAAAGACAATTTTTCCAATGAGTTCAATAATACTAGAGAATAAAGGTGTTATTTTATATCCAAAGCCTTGAATTGCATTTCTTAAATTCAATAGTATACTCAATACTATGAAAAATGGAATATTGATTTTTAGATACATGGCGCCATTTTGTAGTACGGCAGGCGTGTTGGATCCAGATAAAAGGTGGACTAGATTTTCAGCTGTAAAATAAATAAGTATACTTAAAAAGATGGGATATATAATACCGCAGATGTTTGAAAGACGAACCCCTTTTATAATTCGCTCATAATTTTGAGCTCCCTTGTTTTGAGAGACAAACGTTGCCATTGAGGCTGCCAATGTAGAAAGAGGCAGACAAAATAACGAGATTAATTTTCGAGCAGCCGTATGGGCTGTAATGATTTGAGTGCCTAGACTGTTGATTCCGGATTGAAGAATGATGGTTCCGATGGATACGATTGAAAACATAAATCCCATCGAAAAGCCTTGTCCCAACAAATCATTGACCATATAAGATTTAATTTGGAAATGTTCTTTTCTAGGGATCAAAATTTTAGCTTTTCGCAAAATTAAAAAGAAACAAATTATAGTTGAAATGGCTTGGGCAATAACAGTAGCTACAGCTGCGCCAAATACACCCATATCGAGTATTGTGATACATACAATATCAAGCGCAATATTTATAATAGATGAGCAGAAAAGTACAATCAATGGTCTTAGGCTATCGCCAATAGCTCGTAACATACCGGCACCTAAATTGTAGAACATGGTGATGATTAAAAAGGCAGATATACATCGAATGTAGTTTAATGAATCATGATAAATACTTTTGGGTGTCTTTAGAATTGTTAATAGATATGGCATCGAAACATAGGAAACGATTGTGATCACAATGGAGATGATCAATCCTAAAATTAGAGATGCTGCAACGCTTTTCTTTAGTTCATTTTCATTTTTAGAACCATAATATCTTGCTGTAACAATACTAAATCCTGTTCCACATCCATTGGAAAACTGAACGATCAATTCAAAGATAGCAGCAGTAGCACCCATTGCGGCCAGGGCATTGTCGCCTAAGAAATGACCAACTAATAATGTATCGATTGTATTGTAGAGTTGTTGAAATAGATTAGAAAAGAAAAGTGGAATCACAAAGAAAAGGAGTCCTTTTGCGATGCTTCCTTGCGTTAGTGAATGATTTTTCATGAGATTAGCCTCCTTTTTGAATATAATATAAACCAGATTACTAAAATAGTTCCTTTAATAATGCTTGAAATTGAAATGGCCCACCATACTCCATTTACTCCTAAATAGTGAGATAGCAGAATGGCCATAGGAATTCTCGCAGACGTGAATATAATGGATACAATACTAGGTGGCAGAGTTTTACCAAGTCCATTAAAAGCCCCTTGTGTAGCTATTTCTATGCACATAAATAGTTGGGAATATCCAAGTATAATTAGATAGTCAATTCCATAAGGAAGGATATTTGTTTCATGGATGAAACATGAGAATATCGGTCCAGGAAGGAAAATTAAAATGGCTGTTGTTAATAATCCCCATAATCCAACCACCAGCATGCCAGTTTTATAACCTTGTTTTACACGATCATAGTTTTTTGCGCCATAATTTTGCGAAGTGAACGCATTGATGGATGCGCTGAATCCATCGGCTGCCATCCATGAGATAGATTCAATTTGCGAGCCTACTTTTTGTACGGCAACACTGATTGCTCCAAAACTTGAGATTAGGCGTGCAATGTACATAGAAATACATGTAAATAACATACTTTGTACAGAGGATGGAAATCCTATTTTTAATATTTCAGAAATATGATTCAATTTTGGTTTTGACAAGATACGGATATTTCTAAATAGATCAAGATTTTTTGCGTTATATAAAAAGACCAGAGTAACAATGATTTGAGCAAGAATTGTTGCGAGAGCCGCACCGATGACTCTAAGATTGAATACAAAGATGAGTACAGGGTCTAAAATTAAATTTAATACTAGACCGGTTGTTGTGGCTATAAAAGTGCTTTTTGAATGACCGGCAGCCGTAAGGATTCCGGTAAAAATCTGATTCACAAAAGAGAATACGATAAAGCCGCATGTAATCCATAAATAATTCTGAGCATCTCGAATAATAGCAGGATCTGATAAATTAAATAATTGAATTAAATACTTTTGAAAAACAATAATAATAATCCCATATACAAGGGCAAAAAATAAGGAACTTTGAAAAGCTGCTTGAATATAATTTTTTGTCTGTTCTTGATTATTAGCTCCAAGACTTTGTCCAACCAAAGCTTGTGATCCAATCTTAGGCATGTTCACAAGGCCGTTAGCCAAATACATGAAATTTCCAGATACACCAATACTGGCAACCGCACCAGAACCTAAAAAACCAATCCACAACATATCAACCAGGTTATAGGCCATCTGAATAAAATACGTTGCCATGATTGGGATTGCTAATAAACTTAATGATTTAAAAATAGGACCATGCAGTAGGTCAATACTCTGATTTTTTTTCATACAGAGAATATTTTAGCAATTTTTTAAGAATTTTAAAACAAAAGAATGGATGTGATCGCACATCCATTCTATTAAATACTCTTTTTTAGTTCTCTTAATGCATTTAAGTCCAGTCCAACAATCTCAGAGATTTCTTCAAGTGTTTGATTATTTCTTACAAGCATTTTAATCGCTATTTTAATTTGTGTATTTTTCACACCACGTTCAATGCCTTGCTCAATACCTTGTTCAATACCTTGTTCAATGCCTTGCTTGATACCCATCTGGATTCCTTTGTTTGTTGATTCTTCAAACATTTCATCTAATGCTCTGCACACTCTTACATCTCCCT